>Ga0099823_1007466_pt1 | contig 11109 bp, 10 predicted proteins | sample CowpearedBW_FD_76831 | JGI IMG/M metagenome (GOLD analysis project Ga0099823, IMG submission 76831) | Root nodule microbial communities of legume samples collected from California, USA - Cow pea red BW | ecosystem: Host-associated > Plants > Roots > Nodule | place: USA: California | collected... | reverse complement strand
TTAACAAAATAATTAAATAAAAAGATAGTTAAATTAAACAAGTAATCACTTAAAAAAATATTAAGAAAATAATTATTTTTATTTAAAAATATTCAAAAGGCCAAATTAAAAAATAAATGTAGGTAATAAAAAAATATATCTTATGCATTAATATATAATTTTTTTAAAATATAAAATATATTAAAAATATGAATTTTTAAAAAAATATATTTAAAAATATATAATAAATTATGTAAGTATAAAAAATTTTGGGGGGGCCATGGCCCCCTGTGTCATAACATGGGTCCGCCATTGACTATGGGTTTCGCGGATAAAATTCATAACGAGTAGGAAATGGATATTGTAAATGGATATTTGCGGGTAACGGGTACGAGTATCTTTTATACCCACATGTTAATGGGGCAGGTACGGTATCATAGTATCCGTACCCGTGGATACCAGTACCCGCTAAACTCTAATTTAAATAAAAAAAATAAAAATAAATTATTAAAACATTAACAAATCGATTTTGAAAAACAACACCTTCATGTATAAAGAAAGAAAGATGATTGCGTAGAAAAAGAGAGTTATTGTTAGTCCTTTGTATATGGTATGGTTATTGGTTCAATTTGTTGTATGAAATTTTATAAACATTTTGACTGTTGTTGATGTTTGATATATTAAATGCAATATGTTTAATGCAGACCACAATTATCGAAGATAGTCGAAAGATTAAGGCTAAGACACGTGTATGGAGTCTAGGCTACTATAAGGCATATTTTGGTCATGGATTACTTTCAGTAAAGGATATTTTGACAACACATTATGTGAGTACCATTATTGGTTAACTGTAACAAATTTTAGAATAGCTTAACACGTGCTTCAATTAATATTTGTTTTCTTTATTTGTTTGCCCTAGTAGTCCATGAAAATCATTGGTGGTGTTATGTTGTGAAGTCCCAATCACGAGATTTTTTTGTCCTAGATTCTCTTGGCCATAGGCGACCGAGTCGAAAAAAGTTAGACAATTACATTGTAAGTAACGTAAATTGGTAGTGATTATAGCAAGGGAACTTTTCCATGCATAATTGAGAGATTAATATGGAGCAAATATTTTCGTTGTTGTTAAGTGTTAATTATGATTTTAAGCCTACATTTGAAGTATATAACGAAGACCTTCCTGTACAACCAAATTTGTAAGTCTAAAGCTTATAATTTTATGTACAACTTACATGGTAAATGTGTACAATATTGCTTCTATAAAGATTTAAGGTTTTGTTTCATTGTTTGTATTTTTTTTTCTAATACTTGCAGGTATGATTGTGGGGTGATGATGTTATTAAAATATATTGAGATATGGGATGGTGTTTCAATGTATGATTGCAAAAGCATGCCTTCATACACTTATTGTAGTTCAACTACTTTTACCTATTATTAAATTCCTATTCCATTCAAAGGTTTTGTAGTGCATTATATTGATGTCACCTATAGATAACAATTTATATGTGATTGAGGGTTCTCGATCCTGAAAATATTCTCATAGATTCTTTGTTTGAAGCATTTGTTGTTGAATTTGATGACTTCTATTAAATTAAAGGTTTAATTACTCGAATGATACCCACTTTAGTATAGGTATGTCAATCTGGTCTCCGTTTAAAAAAAATATCAATTGCATCCCAACTTTTGAAAAAATGACTGAATTAGGTCCATTTCAGACAAAAGTTACTAACACTGTTAATAGCGTGTCACATGTCAATTTGTGGTTTTTTTTTATTTTTTAATTATTTTTTTGCAACAAATTTTTTTACCACATGTCAAGTCCCTGGTATGACATATGACATTGTTAGTGCCACATGACAGGGCAATGCCACGGGTTAATGTCCATTTTTTTTAATAATTAACATATATTTTTAATTCATTTTTCATAAGATTAAAACTAATTAAGTATAAATATTTTCCATGCATGTCCAGGTAATTTCGATGAGTGTGATTGTCTCCATAAGTTAACATGTCATTCACAAACACAAAGACATACACCATATGATGTTTGAGGATGTCATTTTCAAATTTCAAAATGATCGTCAAAATTTTTTTCTTTACCACACTATGTCTTACAAAAAACAAAGAATTATATAAGAATTGATCACAACCTTGACGACCATGGTTATCCCTTTCTTTTGATGTGCACAGACTATGTACACTTGTGTTCATTGCATATGTCGTAGTTGGACAAACAATGTCATTGGTAAGCTCAAAATAGTTAAGGGATCTTGTAGTAGATGTTAAGCCACGTTTGGTGGTTATTGAGTCCATTTGGGGGAAGAAAAATTAAGTTGCACTTTCAGACTTACATGCAACATGAGCAACATCATAGAATCATTTACACAATGCATCATACCTCTTAACATGTGGTTCGTCCTTTTTTGAATTGTGAGTTGCTCTTATAAATATGCCTCTCACGAATGATTTTTCTCTATATTTTCAATACATACTTTAGTGAGACATAACACCCTCTTATGTAAGAACCACTAAGCAATGTCGAAAAAATATACCTTAAAACTAAAACAAACAACAAATTTGTAATATCTCATTTAATAGTATAAAACTACTAAAGAAAACATGAAAACTTTAATAAAGCAAAAACACGTGGCTATAAACATATATAATATTAATATAGTTATCAAAAAACATAACCATGTAAATATAATATAAGCAAAACTGAACTATATACAACTAAGAGTTTTTCAAAAGAACTATAACTCCTATACAAACTACAGGAAGGTTATGCACTATTTCATACCTTACAACTCTCCACCAGATGAGCATCCTCACTTGTTTCCTCCTCTACTCATATAATTAAGTGATTAGTGCAAAAGAAACAAACAAAACAAAAGCAACACATAACATATAACAAGGTAAGCTAGTGATACAAATCAAAATTCTAGAATAATTAAATCTTGTCAATTGCACACAACCACAAGTGTAATAGATATAAAAATACATATGCACACAAAATCAAGCAATAACAATCAACATGAGATCAAACATCAATCATACATGCGAAATAAATTCATCACAATAAATCAATTTTATCATCAAATATGATCAACTACAAGCATGCAAACATTTAACTCACACACACACACAAGAGACGACTAACTTCCCTTACCTTGAAAGATATAGCTTCAAGATTTTTTCCAGAATTCTATTTGTTTACTGCACCCGGGTGATGTAAGCTGTGCTTGAATTTTTTTTCTTGTCAATTTCATTGTTGAATATAATTTATGGTTTTATAATAAGTTTTTGTTGTTATTATTTATTGGGTTTTTCATTTTGGTTGATGTCGGAAATATCATTACTTTGGTTATCATTCCACTGATTTTAATTTTTATTTGAGGATGCGTAATGTTTGTTAGATGTATTTGGGAATAATTGAACATGCATAACATATTTGTTTTTGTTTTTGTTAGATTACATTTGATATTAGATATATGTGATTATAGATGTTTGTTCTTATGTTTGTTTCAAGGATTCCTAGATTTTGAAGATGATTTTTTAGTTGAATGGGAAAAGAAACTACATATTGGAACAAACTACTTCACGGACCCAATGGAAAATGTTTCTAATGTAGAATTTGAGGAATCGTTAATTAAAAAAGGGATTTTTCGACTATCATTTGATTTTGAAGAATTCTATGAATTGGATGACCTTCATTATGTTTGTACTTTGTTCTATGGCGATAGATATTTCTGGTTAAGAATATTTAATACAGAATGGGATGAGATTCAATATCTTGGGCTAGAAAATGATGTTGTGACAGAGGAAGATTTGGTTTGGTCTAGGTTTTTTCATCTATTAGGGTGAATTTATGCCATTCGGAGGTTAGCATTCAAGAACTTATCAGACATTGTGTTATATAATGTGTATTTGTATACCTTGAATGTAATAGTCTTTGTTTTCCTTAATGTAGTCTGTTATTCAATTGGATGAATATTTTCACAAATTTTGGGAGAAAAGATGGTTTATAGTCAGGAGATGGAATTGATTGATCCTTGTTTCAAAAGGTTTAAGTTTAACTTTGATGTGAAACCAAGTGGTATAATCCTTTTAAGTGGTGTTGTTCAAGAAATGATTAAGTACTATAAGTTGAAGGATGAAGTGTACTTGCATCTGAATTATGTTTCCAAGAATATTTTCTTGTATAGGCTTTTTTCATTAGAAGGAATTGAGATGAATTATACGAGGGATGTGGCTTCTTCTTTCGATATTCGTAATATTCCTACCAACAGTGCTAATGATCATGATGATCTTTCATTAGTTAAAACTTTGAGTTATTATGATGTGGTTGGATCCTTCCTGGTATTTGTTTGTCGTTTGTTTTTCAATTGCTTTGTCATTTATTTTTTGTGTCATATTGTCATGTTTGTTAAATAACATGGTTAATGTTGATTTTAGTATCTGAGTGCTTCTTTTGTTGGTAAGGCATTGTCGAAGTCAAGGAAGAATTATAAACTATGTAATGGGAATTCAAGGTACTGGCCATGCTCTGTCAAATGGTCTGAAAGAACTGCAAGTGAATGTTGTCTGGGTTTTAGATGGAAAACATTTGTCAAAGACAATGACTTAACTGTTGGAGATTGCATTAAGTTGGAGGTTGAGAAAGATTATGACAATTTAATAACCGTTCAGAAAATTTAAAACGTGTATTACGTTTGATTAGTTGTGAACAATATTTTGTGCTTTAAAATGACTTAGTTGTTTGTCATTTGTTCTTTAATGTTACTATCTTTTCCCCTTGAGATTTATAACTATTATGGTAGTTTTTTTGTTGAAAAGAATGAATCAGGAGCATTATTTATATTTTCAGTTGCATTATATTATATATGAATGCCTTTGTTTAACGAATATCTAGATAATCATTTGTAATTTATCAGTTGAAACATTTGCTGCTTTATTGCTCTTTTAACAATGTTTGTAAGTGTAAAAATGACCTTTTTGGTTGTTGATTTCAAGATTACATTTTCATACGTCTATGAAAACCATATTTTATTTATTATAATAGTAAAATTTATTTTTATATGGATATGTATTATCTCAAATGATAAAAATGTCCCTAATTTAAAACGATGTGTTATCTTAAATGTACTATTTTATTAATATAATTTTGACACAATATTATATATGATATGATAACAATGTCTTGTAGTTAGTATGTAGATTTATATATGATAATATAATTTTGGCACTTGTTTCATTGTTTTTTGTAAATATTAATTTATCAGTGTGGCCTTATCCAATGGATTTAGTGAAACCAGACCGACTATAATCAATTCAATTTATAAATGAGGACATTATCTCAATTGAATTTGTGGTGGTGTGAAAAGAAAAGACATGTGTGGGTGTTGAGTCCATAAGTAGATAATTTATTATTATTATGTGGGTTGGTTGATGGTTGGTATTGCTTTAAATGATAAGGCAGTTTTTTTCTCCTAGAAGTATACTATAGAATGTTAGATAATGTTATCAATGAGTGCAGAATACAAAATAAGATTGATGGTATATTTTTCATGAGATTTTATGTTCTACAATTTCTATGTCGATTTGTGTTATTTTGTTACCTCTTTCAGTTACAATTTCACAATAAATTATGATTGATTTTTTCATTTTTTTATAGTTCATTTGAATATGTTAGTCCTCAGGTATGCTTTTTCAGATCTTTCTTTCTATATATGTTTAGTTTAGTCTAATTTGTATAATCTTATATATTGGACTGGTTGCATTAGCTTATCATAAAAGCCAATTTATATAGCTTAAACATATTGTTAGGTTCATGGTAATTAATTTAATTTTATACGAAATGGATATATAAACCACAAATATTATATAATGATCACAATTTTAGATATCAAAGATAACACATTTTTAATTTGTTATACATTTTGGAATACTTCTTTGAATACAACATTTGTTGTAGAACTCTGTGGTCTTTTGTCCTTATCATGGATTAAGATCTTTAATCCTGATTTACTCCAAACCCTAGAAACAACAACATATAACTGACCATGACTAAATACTGGTTTTGGCAAGTATAATCCAACAGAAAATAAGGATTGTAAGATCTTAGCCGAATATTACTTATTTAAATAAAATTAATAAGAAAAATCATAAAGATAACATTTATTCAACACATTTCCCAAAACGCGGAAAATAATTAACTTTATTATAAGCGCTAAAAAGTTAAAAACATAAATTTAACTCAACTTTACATCTCCAAATCCAAATATAAATCCATATTACAAAAAAATATAGAAATAAGAAAAAAATCTTCAAGTTGCCCTGCTCCGACGCTAAGTCTCACCAGTACCTCCTGTAACATCATCTGCTCCCATATAACAAGTTACATGATCATTGCCAAATACACACAGATAGGGTCAGCTTAAAAGAATACAAATGCATTACCATGTACAATCAAATAACAATTTAAAATCCCTAACACTTATAATAACCCTAAACCTCACACCCAAGTCTTCACCACTTCCTCTAGATGCCTCTTGATCCTACACCCTTTGATCAATACATTGGTCGATACTTGCTGCCATGAGTGTCTACTCGCCCCTCTGGCTATAGGCCACCACCTATAGTCCACATGTGGGAATGATCTTGTTACGGACTACAATTCGTAACACCAAGTGGAGTTCCCCAATACGAACCACAGTCCGTGTTTGTCTCAAGACTACTAAACTCGTCGGCTAATACCGATGAGGGCAATCTTCCGAGACCATCCGTACGAGCCATGATTTCGCACACTCCACTAGACTTGTAAAACTACCAGACTACAATCTCAAGTGGTCACGTGTTACCCCAATACAAGTTCCACTTGTCTCTAGGACCCCAACAAATCATCGCCTCAAGACCTCCATCCAAAGCTGTGTAGAATTCTCCACGCAATCCAATTCTGAACCTGGAACCCTCTGGCGCATCTCCTGAGTCGCCTGGCAAAACCTGGCTTTAGACAGCTTGGTAGTCACCTCACTTCGCTAGGCGCCACGCACCTCTAGAGTTTTCTGCTTGACCATTTTCGCCTGGCAAAACCATCCCCACGGCTAGGTGTCGTGCGATTCCAATGGCCACTGCCACTGTTTTGGGTCCCTATCACCTAGCGGTTTGTCCCACGTCGCCAGGCGCCAAGCGGTAGCACTAGTACTACTAGTTTTTGGCATTTTGAAACTGGTTCCAAGGAACCCCAAACGCTTAATACACAATACATAATATCAATCATAGTTTTCCAGTCATAATCTTATGTTTGAATCACAACTCAACACATTCATTACCAAATATTTCACAATTAAGATCATGCCTTTACTCACTTAGTAATGAAATTCACCAAAAACTTATTCTTTTACCAAATGAAATATAGCACACTGATGAAGTTTCCCACTCACATTAATTGACTCGAACACCAAGTGCTTTAAAGCATGCTTAATTTGCTTATAAGTTGTATATCCTTGCAACTTTTCTGGTATTTTTTTCATAATGTGCAAAAGGCACCACCTATGTTGGGTGTTGGAAAACACAATTTCAATTGCATTTTGGATAGCCTTGCATTGGTTGGTCACAATCCCATCAGGTGCCTTATTAGACATGCATCACAACCAACAACCAAATAGCCATACAAATTTGGTAGGTTATGGGTGATAGTAGGCCACAACCTAATAGGATTGACTGCCTATGTCATACTTGTTAGTTAGGTATGTTGTATCAAATGAAATGACATCCCAAAAATCAACGCATGCCACACTACGCCTAGCATCAACCCAAAAGACATTAGTTATTCAATTTCACACATCCAAGTCAATTTCATAAAAGAAATCGTTGTTCAATTCTATCATTCGTGAAAAGTGATTCAACAACGCATGCCCATCACGATCATTCCCTAAGGCCTGTCTCTGATGACCAATATAGTTTCTTATATCACGCATCACAAAATCTAAGTTCTCGAAACTTCCAACATCACAAACCAAAAAACGAAAACTCTTGTTTATACGCATGTCAGCTTCATCCTTAATGTTAAGTCTTCTCTTCACCTGCATATTCATTTTTCTATTACAACAAATTAACCTTCACTTTATAGGTTCAATGTAATGAATACATTCGTGAAACACACTTTTAATTATCCATTTCCCTTCCTTTATCTGAGTGGGGAGTTTCTTCATTTTAGGTGGGATGGACAACACATAGTTTCCTTCCCAATAACAAACTAATTTCAAGTAGCTTAATTTATTCACATCATTTTCTTTATGTTCTTATTTTCACACCAAAACTACTTTTAATCTAAGAAAACTTTTCATTTATTAATAGTCGAACGGTCGAGAGATAATAAAAATTGTTTTAGCAAAACATTCTTCAAATGAAACAAAAATTAATAATAATAGAATAAAGAGGGTAAGTTTTTTATATTACTTAGTAAATGAAAGGTTTATACTATTGAACACTTATATTGATAATATTAAACAGTCTCATGTGAAAAAAAATACAATAGATTAATATTAACAAACGTAAAAATATCCAAATGTGAGAAATAAAAGAATTAATTGACATATATCATTTGAAACGTTTGTTTTATATCTTTTGTTTCACCTTTTCCAAATCCACGTCCATATTGTTCAAAATATTCTAAGATAACAAAATAAATAAACTCTTATTTTGACACAACGTCACCGTAACCTGCCAAATTAGTCAACAACATCAATTTATGCATTAAAAAATAACATCAAACACAAACCAAACTAAATATGTCATAAAAGAACTAACCATATTCTTATTCATACTACTATTAATTATACAGTCCCTTACTTTTACATCAATCCTATGCAACACTCGGAAGAATTTTATGGCCCAAGATCTACTTTGTATTTGAAATAAAAATTTGGTCAAAGACCCAAAACTGAAACAAGTATACAACATTTTAAGTTCTTATTGATGACCACTTAATATAAACACATGCAATCACCTTCCACGTTAAATAAAGAAACATTTTTGTAACAAATAAACACATCTAACGACATGAAATCGTCTTCTATTTCCTTTCTCTTTCATTATTTTTAAAATTAGAAGGAAAAATCTTTACTATTTTTAAAATTAAAAGAAAAATTTTAATTTATTTTTAAAACTAAAGGAAAAATTCATCATTATTTTTAAGATTAGAACAAAAAAATTTCATTATTTTTAAACCAACCCTAGCCCTATTTTTTAGATGTAGTAAAAATCAAACATAAATCTAATAATTATATTTTAATAATATAGTTAGAGTTGGTTTAAAAATAATGAAAGAAATATTTAATAAAAATATGAATTTTAATAAAAATGTTAGTATAACATTTATATAAAAGTTAAATTTGGTCACAATTTGGAAAGAGACAAATTTAGGATTAAATTGAAGAAATTAACAAAAAATATGTCTAAATTGAACAAAATTAACGAAACTTGAAACTAAATTGAATATAAGATGTCTGACAGTTATACTACTTAACATGTGGCATCGATACTAACTTAACACGTAGCACTAGCACCATCTCGACACATGACATTGATACTGCTACGTGACACAATGTTGACTAGACATGTGAACAAAATTTTTTAAAATTAAAAAGAATAAAAAAAATTAAAAAAACCCACGAATGATTTAAACGTTGCTAAAAAAAATGAGCAAATTGAAAAAAAAATTAACAAAAATTGGGATCTTATTGAACATTAAAAAAACGAATTGAACAAAGTAAACAAGAATAGAGACCAAAGTTATATTTAAGCCTAATCCAAATGATACATCTTACTTAAAAACATCGTTTACACTTAAAATGTTAGAGCCTTTGTTCCTATTACTCTTAGCTAATCGTGTAAAGGTTCTAATGTTCTTTTGAAAAACAAAGGTTTGTTATTGTTAGTTTTGAAATGGTGATTTTAGCCAAGAAGGTAAGGGGGAGGGGTTGAATTGGCTTTATAAAACTTTTTCGAAAGTTTAAACCTTCTTTCAATTGAATCAAATAAACTGAAAAGTTTGGATGTAAATGCAGCAGACCAGTACACTTTCAGTCAATTAAAATATAAAATAACAAACTAATATAAAACAGCAAACTAATTTGTTCATGGAGCTATGAAACAGTCGATTAAAAAGCCAAATCAGTCGGCTAAAATACTGGAGATTTATGCATAATGTAGAATTCGCAAATTCAACTCAAACAACAATCTTTTACATACAAGACTTGTTCCAAACAATATTTTTAACAAGTATACAACCTCAGATTACACAAGAACATATTAAATCACACCAAAGAACGAATTGCTTGGTTTTATTGAGTTTTTAAAGAGATTAAAAGTGAGTGAGATGAGGGAGAGAGAATTGCACAGTTGTTTTTATACTGGTTCACTCAATCATAGAGCTATATCTAGTTTACTAGGACAATGTGAGCCTGGTTTCCACTATATTCAAAAGTTTTACAAATCACACACCAAGATTACACTTTTGAACAAAGAAACTCACAAGATTTTTGACTCACAAAAATCTAGACACACACCTTGCAAGAATCACACTTACAGACCTAATCACATCAGGCAAACCAACCATAGGCACAAGAACATCCAAACCTGATGGTGGTTGTCCTTAGCCAACCATACATGTGTTCTTCAAGCTACCCACAAGACAAAATGCCTCCAAGATCAACCAAGATCTTCAAACCACGAGTTACAGCTGTGTATTGCAGAGAGAGAGTTTTATAGAGAAAAATGACAAAGTTTCATGCTCAAAAACTCAGATTCGCTCCTCTGCTTACGAAAACGCAGCTTATATAATATGGTTTAAGTGAAAACAGTCGATTGAATTTTCCGTACAGTCAACTGATTTCACTTGACTTAAGTGAAGTCAGTCAATTGAAAAATAATTCAACTAACTGAATGCATTCATACCAGAAACTATATACAACAAGCCTTTTAACCTGTTAAAACCCATTTTAACAGATTAAAAGAGACACACTAACGTACACAAGACATTTAACCTATGTCATATAGCCTACCAACAAGATATAACACTAAAACATTACATTTAACATGTTATTTTCAAATTTAACACACTAAAAC
>Ga0099823_1007459_pt1 | contig 11112 bp, 10 predicted proteins | sample CowpearedBW_FD_76831 | JGI IMG/M metagenome (GOLD analysis project Ga0099823, IMG submission 76831) | Root nodule microbial communities of legume samples collected from California, USA - Cow pea red BW | ecosystem: Host-associated > Plants > Roots > Nodule | place: USA: California | collected... | reverse complement strand
TTTTTTTTTTTTTTTATTTATTAAATGCATTTAAAAGTTAGGTTCCTGCACCCATCAATTTTATAAATGGCTAAGTCTTCCGGATTATTAATTCCGGAACAGACTTTTCAAAATAGGATTCTCTGAATTTCTGGTATAAAACTTTTCAGAATAAAATTTTCAAAAAGCAAGATTTTCAAAATATAATTTCCGCAATGCATCAAATATATTCTAGAACATGTGTTTTTGGAAACAACATTTTGGAATACATTCAATATCTTCCGGAATGAATTTTTTAGAATACTCCTACATGTGTCTTAAAAGAACTTTCGGAAATACATAAAATATTTTCCAAAAAAAAAAACTTTCCAAAATTAGTTATTTTAGTATTTTTCTCTTTTTCTTTTACTGACAGCAGCGACATTGGTGACGGTGGCAGCTGCAATGACAATGACAGTGGTGGTGTAAATATATTTCATGGAAACTAGTTTTCACAGTTTTTTTCTTGGTGTTGTTTCAAAAAGGAATAGTTTTGTAAAAACATTTTCTTTTTAAAAAAGTGACAGGAGATGTGAAGACAACTAAACCTTTTCTTTGTCCACCCAATAATTTTAGAAACGGGCCTCTGATAGCCCAGTAAGGACGAAAATAGTGGGCTTCGATGGCCTTGCAATCAGGTCCAAGATTGAGTTTCGGTATCCCTCCAAGCTTACCTGTTTTTTTTAAATGCATTTAAAACTTACTCCAGTAATTATACTTCGCAAAGGCTTTTTTTATTTTTTATTTTTTTACCTTTCACATGCATGATTTGTTCCAACTTTTTTCATGGTGTGTGAACAAATCTAAATCCTCCACGTAATATATTTATCGTAATATATTTAGCACAGAATCTATAATTCACAATTATCTTTTATTTTTAGGAAGAAGGAGTCATTCACAAAATACTTTATAAGAACTACTCCACGTCCAACAAAAATCCAAACATAATTTCAGGAACAGAGTGCAGAAGGAGTAACAAACAAACGGTGGCAAAGAAAAGAAGGTGGTGGCGCCCACCAGAAAGCGCGAACAAACACGTCCTTTGTCTGAATTGAAAAGGTGTCGAATATGCATTCAGAGAGAATGTGTTGTATTCAAGAAATGATGATGATGATGACGATGAAGAAGCATGTTGATATTTCAATTCAACAATGCCCATAGTATCCCTCACTCTCACTAGTACTCATAATCACGTTCCACATCTTTGAAACTCCTGCACCGCACCTGTTTGATCAACGATTCACTCCAATGAAGTGCTTCTCTTTGCCCTCACTCTCTGTTCCCACTCTCGCCATCCTCCCTCAATGCGCTGTCACGGTTAGAGTTTCTCTCGCCAACAGGTTCTCCCAATTGCATGAGAGCGATTCCGTTATTCGCTCGGTGGCGAAGACTCGCGCCGCTCGGAATGGCGGCGCTTTCGACACCGAAACCGCGGTGGTGGAAAAACCGCAATTGGAGAGTCTCTTTCAAGTTTCCACTGGCTACCCTTCCCCCTTCGGTGCCACCGTTAGAGACGGTGGAGTCAATTTCGCCATTTACTCTCTCAATGCACTCTCCGCCACTCTCTGTTTGTTTACTCTCTCCGATTTTCAGAATGTGAGTCACTCCTCTCTCCGTCTCCCGATCCCCTAGAATGAGTTTAATAATCCAATTGTGTATGTGGATTCACGTTCGATGCTCTATAATCACTTTAAAATGTTTGCATGTTTTGTTTGACGTCCACGAAACGTTTCTAGGTCTCAACCTGAAGCAATTTAAGTAACAAAAGTACTCTTAACTTGCTTCGGGAATAAGAACATTCATTCATTATAACAATAATTAAAAATATTCCAAATCAAGTTTCCGAAGGATCATCCAAATACATATTAAAACTTCTGAAAACTTAATTCGGTGGGAGTTTGTGGTTGTTGACCATTTGGGTTTATTTGTTGCAGAATCGAGTGACGGAGTCTATTCCTCTTGATCCGTTGGTAAATAAGACTGGAGGTGTTTGGCATGTTTTCCTGAAAGGAGATTTTAGTGACATGCTTTATGGATACAAATTTGATGGCAAGTTTTCTCCTCTGGAGGGGCATTACTATGACTCTTCTCGTATACTGTTGGACCCTTATGCAAAAGTTAGTACCTGTGCAGTTTGCCTCTTCTTGTTTTTGATTATTTTGTACAAATTGAAGAGTGGCGCAACAAAACTCCATCTATTGATGATCTTTTGTGTTTTCTTTAGTTATTGGAGTGGACCCTAATCATATATATTACTCATTTGTCTAGGCAGTTATAAGCAGAGGGGAGTTTGGGGCTTTAGGGCCTAATGGTAACTGCTGGCCCCAGATGGCTGGCATGGTACCTTCTGATCATGATGAGGTGCTTTATTTGTTTTAATGGTTTTTAGTTTTTACTGTAACTTTTTAAACATTATGTTTCACTTGTGCAACTTGTTTAGTTTGATTGGGAAGGAGATTTGCCTCTGAAGTATCCACAAAAGGATCTTGTAGTATACGAGATGCATGTGCGAGGGTTCACAAAGCATGAGTCGAGCAACACCAAGTTCCCTGGTACATATCTTGGTGTGGTGGAGAAGCTTGACCACTTAAAGGTGAAGTTTCTGATAATTTTTTAGGATAATTTGGAGAGTTCCTTGTGAAGTTTTATTATGTAAAAGTAGTCCAGTATTTTTTTTTATGAAGTTTTTGTTGAATCTAATAGATTGTGCATTTCTGAAATAATGGTAATGAACTCCTCAACAGTATAAGGAAAGAATTGTGTCTTTATTTAGGAAATAGAGGTACTTTTTCAGCGAGATAACACAATGCATGATTTTAAAGGCACTTGAATTGAACTCAGGGTCAGGGTTATACTTTGGGTTGAGTCATACTTTCATCTAGGTTCATCAGCCATACTATTCTCCCATGCTGTTGAATCTACAATATATATTTTTTTTCATGAACTTGGGGTTTTACTTTATGTGTTTTTCCTCTATATTGCGCTACTGGACAAAAGCAGATATGAATATATAAAATGTTTTCTAATCCATATGAAACTGTTTTCATGTGGTTTTATTTGTTTTGCAGGAACTTGGAGTCAATTGTCTTGAACTAATGCCATGTCATGAATTCAATGAGCTGGAATACTCCAGTTACAATTCTGTACAAGGGGACTACAGGTAAGGGAGTTATTTTGTTCATGGAATACTTCTATTATGATTGACTTCAGGTTATATTGGAATCGAAGTCATCTTATATTACAATTCGTTTTTTGACTTCTCTTAGAGTTTATCTTAATTATATCCCTTTGTTGTAGGGTCAATTTTTGGGGCTATTCAACCGTCAATTTCTTCTCTCCAATGATCAGATACTCATCTGCTGGCATAAGAAATTGTGGCCGTGATGGGATTAATGAAATTAAATTACTAATCAAAGAGGCACACAAACGAGGAATAGAGGTCACCAAAAATATATATGATTCCATTTCATTCACTGTTTTCTGCTTCTTTTTTATTTTTAAATGAAATTATGTTTTCATTGCTATTTTACTGCTTCAGGTTATCATGGATGTTGTTTTCAATCATACAGCTGAAGGGAATGAGAATGGTCCCATTATTTCTTTCAGAGGTGTGGACAACAGTATCTATTACATGGTAGCACCCAAGGTGAGTTCAATAGTTTTGCTCCCTGTTTCCGCTTGTAAGTTGGGGTTAAGACTGAATTTCTTTAACAGAACTCTCCTTGGATAAACAAAACAGAAATATAGTGTGGAAAATGAGATAATTGCCAAATTACAGGGAAAATTCCCTTAGTCAGTCAAAAGACTACTGGATCATCTGAAATCCTCAAATTCTTTCTACCGTGCCATTCTATTCCGCCTCCTTTAGTCCTCCTTAATTATTAGCAGAATTCCTGTTCTACACCTCTCATGCCACCTGTCCTTTCTGTTATTTTCCTCTCTCTCTCTACAAACTACTTTTTCTTCCAGCTGCTGTCCTCTCTCATATACTCACTGGCCTTGATTGTCAGCCCTAACTCCTTGACTCTCTTGGCCTGAATTAACTGTTCCTTCCCCCTTTTTCCTTCTCGTGTTTACTATAAATGGCCCATAAGTTAGAAATTTTCAAGCTTTGTAATAACTCAAAACATTCTCCATCCAGTAGGAAAAGACTTTTGTTGTTGTTGGAAGAGGAAGAACTCAAATATTACACTACAAGGTAGTATATTTATAAGAAGGGGATTCTTGGTACAATTATTTCTAATTTTTTAATTACTAACTGACAAATAAAATTCAAATTTTGTTTAAGGTCTGCGTCTTTACTTCTTAAGGATAGTAATTAATTTTGCAGATTAGGTTTTTGTAGCTCTATGAATAATTTCAAATTATTTTAATTTATTCTTGTGAGCTTTTGTTTCTTCTAATTCTAATTATGTATCACGGATAATGTAAACTAGATTACTAGATATACTTTTATGAATTTTCAGGGGGAGTTCTATAACTATTCTGGATGTGGAAACACATTCAATTGCAGTCATCCAGTTGTACGACAATTTATAGTGGACTGCTTAAGGTATGATTACAATAAATATGAAATATATTTCTCGTGGATTTTGTTTATAAACATGTCAAAACTCTTTCTGTTATTATTATATGTCCCAATTCTTGATTTGAAGACAAATATTTATAATCAGATATTTAAAAGATTGTTGACTTTTTTGCTTGTGGGCATTTACATGCTTGGCATAGGTGTACAATTACATGCATGCTTTATATCATAAATTTCAGATGTAGAGGGGTGTGTGTGTGAGAGAGAGACTATTCCTTAAAGCGTCAGAGAACATATAAAATTTAGATCCTAGATTAGTGATTAATTTTCGAGTCTGCTGTCATACAACTAGCATTTCACTTCCTATGTAATTTACCTTAATGCCATATCTTTTACCCTTATACAGTGCATGATGCTATGCTCTTTCAGTTTACTACTACAGTCTGGTCAGATTTGTTTCAGTTGTTATTTACTTGGGCTTATTACAAGTTGCTAATAGAATATTTTACTAATTTTCTCTTGTGCAACAGATATTGGGTTACAGAAATGCACGTGGATGGTTTTCGCTTTGATCTTGCTTCTATTATGACCAGGAGTAGTAGGTAATACATAGTGCATTGTTTCTAAAAGATTTCTGTAGACTGATAGATCTTACTGTTCTTATTACCTCTCATTGCTTATTACCAGTCTCTGGGATGCAACTAATGTGTTTGGTGCTCCAATAGAAGGTGAATTGTTGACAACTGGAACCCCTCTAGGCAGTCCACCATTAATTGACTTGATCAGTAACGATCCTATACTTCGTGGAGTGAAGGTTTTCCAACTTAATTCTTTACAATCAATTGTGTACCTTTGTTTGTCATCAATTTGTGGAGATACACTGTATCCCAATTCCGTGCTTTCTAAATTAACTTTTGAAGTGTATCAAAGTAAAATCTGAATTGAAGGAATCCTTTTTAACGTAGTTTCCAAGAAATAAACAGATTTCACCAAAATGATAGTATGGGCCCTGTTGGATTGGAAATTAGGATTTTCTGTAAGTTATCTGGGATTGTACAAATAAACCTCTCTAGATATTGTTGAGCAAGATGATGGTCATCCAAAAAAACCCAACAACCTTCCTTCAATGCTTCTTTAAGCCCAGAACCTTTTCCCCAAACAATGATTAAACTAGTTTTCCTTACACCTAGACTACCTTCTAGTGGAACATGCTTTCGAAGTTGCATAGTCTGTAAAACTCTCAGCGCATCCTACAAGTAGTTGGCGCCAAGAAATCAAATCCACCATCCTCAACAAACCTATTGTTTAAAAGGTTTTTAATTAAAAGTGGTGTCATAATGTCTTATATAGGTTTGCTCGTGGTTCATTGGTATCAAACCCCCTCAATATATCCCTTTTGAAAAATTTCAACACTAAGTACGTATTCTAATATACTTAACCTTTAGAACTAGTATCACAAGTGAAAGTCCGCTGATTTAAATAGACAAATATATTGATTGAGTAATTTCAAAGGAGATGGCTAAACTGGTCACAAAGATTTAGGTGATTGAGTGTTATTTTTTTGCAATAGGTGCTCACTGTTGATCCTTATTATCTTATGTCACTTTTGAATTAGAATATTTACAGGTTAAAGACAGCCTTTTAAAGTAGTGTTTCCTTCTAGGTGCCATTTACTGTCTTGTTGCCTCACCTCATCTATATTGAGTGTGTAGCACGATTCGTTGGACTTGGTCATGCTTCAGCATTTTGTTGGTCATTGTAATCATTGTTATCTGTTTTATAGATTAGTTTTTCAATCATTTGGAAGCAGTTAGCTAACATGCCAAGTTTCTTAATTTCTTCTTGTATATAGCTTATAGCTGAAGCTTGGGATGCTGGAGGCCTCTACCAAGTTGGCACCTTCCCTCACTGGGGTATTTGGTCAGAATGGAACGGGAAGGTTAGTACAAAAGTAACTGTTGGATTCATAACCCTGTTATTTTGCTGTAACAAAAGCATGTAGTAGCACATCTTGAACTTGATAACAAAAGACACAAAGGTCATAACTGCATCTGTTCTATTGCATCATATCATATGCATCCTGTAGCCTATTTAAATGAAACTGCAAGAATAATTGCATGAGGTTTCATTTTTACTGAAAATAACCTGGTTTTAAGTTATATGAACTTGTCAACTGAAATGCAATTAAACTTTGTATGTAATTTATATTCTGTTTTCAGTATTTCTCCGCAATTTTAATTTATGACAGATATGCTATACAATAGTGGATTACTGTAAACCACACAAAACTGTCATGGCTTTTCCAAATGTTCAATCTTGAATAAAATGTTGGACTATGAACTTGGCACAAAAGTGGTCAATTATTTGTTATGATTAATTTACAATGAATTCTCTTCTTCTCCAGACCAGTCTGCAATATTTTATAATTATCAGTAGTATGGAATTACCTATGCATGCATTTAATGAGAATTTCATTGATTTCCTCGACACAAGCTAAAATGTTGAGAATTTAACCAAAATATATGGACTGTTTACCTTTAGCCAAATGCATTCACCCATCTACAAGCTCCTCTGCCGCCAGCCGCTCCCCTTCCCCTCCCCATTGTTAGTTCTTTGCTTTCCATCTATGTCTCTTTAATCAATATGGTCACATATGTTCTTAGTAATGCATGATCCACAAATTGTAAATTATATAGTGTACTTGTGGTGAGGTGTATGAGTTATCAACTATCTATTGTTTTGCAGTATAGAGACACGGTGCGCCAGTTTATCAAGGGTACAGATGGCTTTGCTGGAGCATTTGCTGAATGCCTTTGTGGGAGTCCTAATTTATATCAGGTTTATTTGACGTCTCATATCATCATATAATAATAATTTACTTTGTATATAAAGTCCCACATATACTCTTACAATTGTGATAATTATTATTGATTTATTGTCACAGTGATTATTGCTTTAATGGGTCTTTTTTTTGTTTTATTTTCCCACTTTGTACAGTAAACATCTTGTTTGGCTGTTCGGATTTGCTTGATATATATTAGTTTTAATTTCAGCTAAATTTGTATCTTTAGCTCTTTTTTTTGCCATCTTCTTTTCTTGTACTTTCTTCTTTCTTGTAATGGACATTACATTACTTGTGTCTTTGGTCCAGGGAGGAGGAAGAAAACCATGGAATAGTATTAACTTTATATGTGCACACGACGGGTTCACGCTAGCTGATTTGGTGACCTATAACAGCAAGCATAATTTGTCAAATGGGGAAGACAATAATGATGGAGAAAATCATAATAATAGCTGGAACTGTGGACAGGTAATGCTTAGAAACCTGCTTCAGAGTCGCATTTAAAGTGATTTTCTTTTACTTCTCCTTCCATGGAATGCTGTTACTTCATCTCAAGATTTTTTAAGCAACATGAATGCCATTAATATTTCAATATTCATGGCAAGATCTAAAGCTCAATACTTCAGCAGTTAGGAAATGAACATAGTAGATTTATGTAGATAAATTTTAATATGTTGGTCAAAATTGTTCACAGAAAATGAATAAAGAGGATACATGGGGCTAATATAATCTTTCTTTTGTTGTAAGTCACGACGGAGACAAACTTGTCCAGTGTGCTCCCGTCATTCGGAACATTGCTTAGAATCTTTCTCCAAATTTTTTCTTGGTTCTTTGGATCCGTATTTTTTCTTTTAGTGGGGGCAAAGTAATAATTTAGAATGTTAATTTTTCTTGGTTATGCTCAAAGTATTAGATTATTTATATAAAGTTACATGACATACCTTTGTATTAAATGTTAATTCCATTTTTATAACTAATGTAGGAGGGGGAATTTGTCAGTCCCTTAGTGAAGAAATTGAGGAAGCGACAAATGCGGAATTTTTTTCTCTCTCTCATGGTTTCCCAGGTAAGACCCAATTAAAAGAATAGTTCCTTATCAAATTTGTTTGGACTGAAAGAACTTCTTTGTGTTGCGTGTCAGTTAATAATAAGTTTTGCTTTATGCATCTCTCTATGGTGTGGAAGCACATATAAAGACTCGTTTAAGGTGTACAATAAAGTATTGTTTGCTACTTCAATAACTGGGGAATGTGGTCATTAGTTGGATTTTAAGTATAATATGACTTTGTAATGCACAGATGGAGAAACAGTTAAAATGTGAAATTACTGTAGTTTAATGCTGTTGGCTTTTTACATTGATCAAATTATTCTTTATTTATATAAATGTTAGCAGCACAAATTCTGCTTACTGACTTTCAGTTTATCTTATCAGGGAGTTCCAATGATATATATGGGCGATGAATATGGACACACAAAAGGGGGAAACAATAATACCTATTGTCATGACAATTATGTGATCCTCTTGTCCACTTAAATTTTCGATGCATACCCCACCACATTTTTAATTCTATTGATTTCAACCTTTTTGCAGCTTAATTACTTCCAATGGGACAAAAAGGAAGAATCCTCGTCAGACTTCTTCAGATTTTGTTGCCTTGTGACTAAGTTCCGCCAGTAAGTACTTCTTCAGTTTAATTGTTTTCTCGTTAGACTTTTGCTTTTTTATCATATTCCAACCTTATAATCTGCAGGGAATGTGAATCTCTGGGCTTAGATGACTTCCCAACATCAGAGAGGCTGCAGTGGCATGGTCGTTTTCCTGGAAGGCCTGACTGGTCCGATACTAGCCGTTTTGTGGCTTTTACCATGGTAAGATAATTTTGTTGGCCATATTGCCGTGCATAAGAATTGTAAATGGTAAAGACTGCAAGAATCAAATCTTGGGATCTATTTCTTTTAACCTGGCCTGAAAATGTGGAATTTGGACGTATTTCCAATAACTAAACCTTGAGTCTATGAGTTGAAGTCGACCAGAGAAACTCAGCATCTGGCAATGGCAGTATGTGCTTGCCTAGCTAGGTTGAGGAATAATCAACATGGTGCTTCTATCTTAAGGACAAAGAATCTATGGTTAGCAGCTATGTTGCTCGGATATGAATACACGGACACAAAGATAAGATTAAATTGAAAAAGTATGAGATACAGAACACGATGTGTATATAATATCAATTTTAAACTGTCAACTAATATATTGTCAATTAACATAAAAACTATCTAATTTCCAAAAAGTGAAAATTATTGATCATATAAGAATTGTTCCTTATTTTAATCATCATAATAGAAATTTATGTAATAAGTTTACAAATTTATGAGTTTTTTACAAAATCATTAGATTTGTGGTTATTAATTTTGTGTTGTATTCATGTTAAAATCATATCAAAGATAAAAAAATATCTTTCAAATCGAATATAGTTTCGGACACGGGACACATTTGGCGTGTTCGAGCTTCATAGGTTAGCAGTCTCCTCTAGACATTAAGATTGGCTGGCAGAACAAATGTAGCAAGTTGAGTACGAACTCCTGTTATGATTGTTTGCTACATCTCTGGTTACCATTTGAACACGTGAAGAATAATTTACTCTTAGCCCCAAATTTTATTTTGAAGGGCCAAATAATCGAACATTATATATTGGCACATGGTATAAACTATAGGCTGAGCTGCTCCAGGACTTAAACCAATACCCGCTCTTTCAAAGCTGTCAATGACATGCTCAGATTAGCATCAGTGGAACTTTTAATCTCAGTTTTTTCATTTACTAGTAATTATCTTAGCGAGAATGTTAAATCCTAAACGTTCTATTATTGGATACTCCATAAATAACTAACACCCTTATTTGGCATGAACTTGAATACAGGTAGACTCGGTGAAGGGAGAAATCTACGTTGCTTTCAATACGAGTCATTTACCTTTCACAATTACATTACCAGAGCGTCCTGGGTACAGATGGGAACCTCTTGTAGATACCAGCAAGCCTGTGCCATATGATTTCCTCACCCCTGACCTTCCTGGAAGAGAAATTGCTATACAACAGTACGCTCACTTTCTGGACGCCAATATGTATCCCATGCTTAGTTATTCGTCCGTTATCCTCTTGCGCACTCCAGATCAAAATGCGTAGCTTCGAGAATCGTGTTTCCTTGTTATTATCAGTTTTTTTTAATGTTTCTCTTTCTAGTATTAACCATAAAAGAAATCGTTCGATCGGTAAATAAGGAATAAAAAATGTATCCAAAATTTTCTTTAGTTTACATAGGAAAGGAAACAATAAGGAGTTAGTGATGTAATTATACGATGATGGAAAAGTGGATAAGTTGTATTGGCGCAATATATTTGAGCGAGTTTGCTCCACGTTTTTGTAACGCCTTTCATCCAGTGAGGGAGCAGAGAAAGGAGCACTTGAAGGTCAAAAATTGACCTTGTGAAGGTATGAACCTGAGCACCTTCACCCTCTAAGCTTTCCATTTTTCTTGAATATTGAATTCACTCTAAAGAACATAGCCCTCTATGACATCTATAGCCACTCTGCCTTCTGGCTACTAAGCGCCCAAAACGTAAAGGTATGTCCTTGACCCCTTTTTTTATTGTTAATTGTCTTTTTAATCTCTAATACGAATACACGCAATATATGTGCCTAAGATCTCCATTATCAGTAGTATGGAATTA
>Ga0099823_1007458_pt1 | contig 11112 bp, 8 predicted proteins | sample CowpearedBW_FD_76831 | JGI IMG/M metagenome (GOLD analysis project Ga0099823, IMG submission 76831) | Root nodule microbial communities of legume samples collected from California, USA - Cow pea red BW | ecosystem: Host-associated > Plants > Roots > Nodule | place: USA: California | collected... | reverse complement strand
TATCACACAAGCTCAAACAACCTAATTATCAAAATTATCAATTAAATCACTCTTTAGGCACACAAATTCAATTAAATACCCAGAATTAAACATTAAATGAGGGCAAAAATACGTACTCATCAAGAACAAAACAAGACTTGTGGCCAAAGGATATAGTCAAGAAGAGGGAATTGACTATGATGAAACCTATGCACTTTGGGCCAGGTTAGAAGCCATAAGAATTCTTCTAGCCATTGCATCAATGCTGGACTTTAAACTCTTTCAAATGGACGTGAAAAGTGCTTTTTTGAATGGATACATCAAGGAAGAAGTATTTGTGGAACAACCCCCAGGATTTCAAGACTTTGAATTTCCAAATCATTTCGACAAACTAAAGAAAGCTCTATATGGTTTAAAGCAAGCTCCAAGATCATAGTATGAAAGATTTAGTCTATTCTTGATTAAGAATGAATTCCATAGAGGTAATGTTGACTCCACATTATTTGTTAAGAAATCAAATATAGATCTATTATTTGTACAAATCTATGTAGATGATATCATTTTTTGATCCACTAATCTCTCTTTGTGCAAGGAATTCTCTACAAATACGCAACAAGAGTTTGAGATGTCTATGATGGGAGAATTAACCTTCTTCTTTGGATTACAAATCAAACAAGTCAACCATGGTATATTCATTATTAAAGAAATTCTCTATGAACTTGGGTTCAAGTCCTATATATGCCATTTTTGCTTTATTTAATTTATTACTAATTTTATAAAATGCATGATCATGTTGAATGATGATATAACTATATAATTATATTAATCATCACAAAACATGAATGGTTGTGCATTGATTTGACATTGGCATGGTTATGGGTTTGAATCTTGGTAGAACCAAATTAAGCTTTCTTTTTGCCAATTTTACGTTTAGTATGAAGGTGAAGGGGCATAGAAAACCCTAGCCATTAGAGGACAGCTAGGAGGGTTGCGAAAATGGCTAATTAGGAGGAAAAAGAGAGAGATCTAGAGACTAGTTTGAGACTCGTTAATTGTATGTTTAGATTAATTGCATGATGAATAATCTGGTTATTGCATGAGTGTTTTGCTGTTCACCATTGATTTCCTGGGTTTCTAGAATTTTTCTAGAAACCACATGGTGGATGAGGAATCACCACAAGGCGATACATCAATTTTTGTGCTGGTTTTGGGTTCCTGAAGAGGAACCGCTTAGCAGCACATCCCTAGCCGCCAGGCGACACATAGCTTTGTACCCAGTCTTTGGGTTTTCTGGATGAAGGGCCTGGCGGTGGTGATTGAACCGCTAAACGACGCGAGCCTTTTTAACTTGATTTTGACGATTCGTGCATTCTGGGTGATTTTATTCGAAGGGAGAGTTAGTTTCATTTTTGAAGTGGTTATTTAATATCAAACTTCTTTGAATTTCGCGTAATTGAAGGCTAAATTTGATGGAACAGTGCGAGTATAGTTAGGGTTGGAAAGCATTGGAGTCTGATTGCTGGGAGAGAAATTGGGTGGAATTCTAGTGGAAATTGGTAAGGTTTGAGTGTGGGTTGTACGTTAGTCTTATTGTAGGGAAATTCGTGTGAGGACTGGTGGAATTGGAGAAAGAGAAGGCAACCTGGTGAATTTTGGGAGTTCTCGTGAGATGGAGCAAATTGTGGGTTACCTAGAAATTTTACGCACCGCTTGGCAGCACGGCTTACTGCTAGGCGCCATCACAGAGATAGATATATTAGCATGGTTGTAGGGGGGTTGTGATGGTTCTGTGATCCGGGAAAGTTAGGTGCTTAATACGCGCAAGGTTGGAGACGGTATTTAGATATAGGCCCTAGTGATAACTTGTACAATTGAGAAGGGAGAATTAATTTCACTATTTTATGAAGTGAGGGATTTTATAATGCAGTAGGCGTAGGGAATATGGAGTAATATTCAATAAAGTGTAAATGGGGAGATTGTGTGACTAGTTAAATAATATAGAGAATTCATGGCAAACGTGCTAGTGACATGGGAAGTAAGAGCTTATATAAATATATGTAATAAATAGGATGAATCCAAGTAAACTTGTTAGACCTTAGAAGAGATTAATATCTTGAGGCAAATCTGATGCATAGGGAATTGGGTTGATATCGGCAATGGTTAAATGAAAATGGCAAGTGGGATTTGTATAATTGATAGAAGGTATATGATTGAGTTGGGAAGAAGTAGTACTCATAATGACTATTAAAATAATTAGAATTGGGGAACTCTTGGATTTGTAATTCTGTTGCTGATAGAGTATTGTAGGCACTCTTAATGGGAACAAGACAAGGCAATGAAATTGGGTGAGTGAAACTGTGAGAGAGTGTGTGAGAAGGTAAGCTAGAACCTAAACTAGATTTCGTATCTCTACAAACTACTGATGTGGCGCCTGGTAGTGGAGTGCGAACTGCCAAGCAATAGCAATGATTCAGAGGGCATGCTTGCACGCGTGGCGCCTAGCGGTAGGGAGTGTCCAACTCGGCGATAAGTGTAAGGCAGTGAGGGATGAAGCGCTTTGAGCCTGGCGGCACGTGTCCCCCGCCAAGCAGTTAGGAGGCCTAATGCTCTTAGCGCCTAGTGTGTTGCGCCAAGCAATATCGTTAAGCAAAGGTGTTGCTTGTCTTGATGTGCGTGGTCTACAACGCTTTAGTGGTGCCTTAAAGTTCGGCTTGTTGGGGTTCCTTGAGTTGTGGCTCAGAACGTATCCCTTGAGTTGTGGCTCAGAATAGAATCCCTTGAGTTGTGGCTCAAGATGGCGGATGAACATGAGGAACTCTTGAGTTGTGGCTCGGGTTGGCTAGTGTTGCTGGTGTGAGTGTGCTAGTTGTGGCCAGTACGGATGGGTTCAGATAGATTGCCCTCCTTAGTAAGTAGCTGACGAGTTTGGTAGTCTTGGGACGTTATGAACTATGTTCGTATTTGGGAACTCTACATGCCGTTACAGTGTATGATCTGTAGCATGATTTCCAGCACGTGCTCTATCGGTTGTGGCCGATAGGTATGGCAGCAAGACATCTTGAGGTACTCACTAAAAGACGTAGAACACAGTTAACATGGTTAGGGCCATGTGATGTGATATCAAAGGATGAAATTCCTTTGGTGTGATTGTGTAATATATCTATTTGTATTGTATATATGTTTATTTTGTTAGCTCACCCTATCTACTTGTGTGTGGCAATGATCATATACGCGGTATACGTGAGCAGATGATGTTACAGGTGGATCTGGTGAGGCCTGGAGCTGGAACGGGGCTAGACTTGGGATATTTCATCGTGGATTTATGTTTTATGATTTTAAGTCAGTTGTAAACTTTTATATTATCAGACTTTAATTTACAAAAGGATATTTACTCGTTTTGGATTTTAGTTACTGTTGTGGTGAAATAAAAGTTTTAAAATTTACCGCGTTTTTGGGAAATGATATTTCATTAAATGCAGTTTAAGTATATATCTTTATTTTATTTATTTAAATTCGTAATATTCGGTTGGGATGTTACATGCCCTGCTAAACTCGGTGGTTGGATCAGTGATGACGAGAAGCAAGCTAACTTCATAAAGAACTAGAAAGATCGCAACGTTGTAAATCCAAAATACATTGGCATAGGCTTTTTTCGTGATAATGAGTTTCAATTCCAAGAGAAGTTTGCCTATCAAAGCCTGGAAAAGTTTGTGCAACTTCGAGGTATCTACTATCCTGATCTTCTTAAAGTCTTTTATGGAAATGCTAGATAGGAAAATGGTATTGTGGTATGAAGCATGAAAGGGGTAAACATAACCCTAGATGAATCGGTTTGGAGAATTGTTGCGGGTTGTCAATTAGAGGGAGAAAAAATCCTATGTTGGTTCTCAGAATATGCGAAAAAATGGAGATCTACAAATCATTGTTGCGTCATCTACAAGAGCAAAGAAATGTACTTTGTACAAAGCTGGTTAATGAAGAGAGGTGATCGAGTTATGGTGTTCATCAATGGCTGGATTTGAGCCCCAAGGGCTGGTAACCATGGGCAATCCTTAACTGAAGACATCTTTAAAAAGGGTCAATAAATGCATGTCAATTCACTTATGAAATACATGTGCTTTGATTGTGTGTAGATCTTTTATTTTCATCATCACTTATTTTGCCACTCAGTGTAAAGATTTCATTTTCATTTCCATTCAATTAATAGTTGCAAGTCTTGTCATTAAATGTAAAGCTTTTATTTTCATGTATATTCCCTTGATATAAAGTTGTTGTGGTGAAGGTTCAATTCAATAGGTACGTTTTTTTTTGCCTTGTGGAAACCTTTAAATAGGACCATTAAATGCATGTCAATTCAGCTATGAAATACATGTGTTTTTATTGAGTATAGAGCTTTTCGTTTCATTTTCACTTGTTTTTTCATTCGGTGTAAGGATTTCATTTCCATGTGCATTCAATTAGTAGTTTCATGTCTTATCCTTAAATGTAAAGCTTTTATTTTCATGTACATTCCCTTGACATAAAGTTCTTATGATGAAGGTTCAATTCAATATGTACGTATATTTTTGCCTTGTGGAAACCTTTAAATAAGGCCATTAAATGCATGTCAATTCACTTATGAAATACAAGTGTTTTTATTGAGTGTAGAGCTTTTATTTTCATCTTCACTTATTTTTTCATTCAGTGTAAAGATTTCACATTCATGTACATTCAATTAATAAATGCATGACTTATCATTAAGTGTGAAGCTTTTTATTTTTATGTCTATTCCCTTGATATAAAGTTTATGTGGTCAAGGTACAATTTAATAGGTTCACATTTTTTTTTGCATTGTGGAAAGCTTTAAATATGGCGATTAGATGCATATAAATTCACTTATTAAATTCATGTGTTTTCACTGAGTGTAGAGTTTTTCTTTCCATCTTCACCTATCTTTTTATTGAGTGTAAAGATTTGATTCTCATGTCCATTAAATTAATAGTTGCATGTCTTATCATTAAATGTAAAACTTTTATTTTCATGTACATTCCCTTGATATATGGTGAAGGTTTAATTCAATACATATGTACTTTTTTTGCCTTGTAGAATCATTTAAATATATTCATTAAATGCTTGTCAATTCACTTATTAAGTCCATGTGTTTTCATTGAGTGTATAACTTTTATTTTTATCTTCACTTACCTTTTCATTGAGTGTAAAGATTTCACTTCCACGTTCATTCAATTAGTAAATGCATATCTTATAATTAAGTGTGAACTTTTCTTTCATGTCCATTATCTTGATAAAAAGTTGTTATGGTGTAGGTACAATTCAATATGTACTTTTTTGCATTGTGGAAATCTTTAAATATGGTCATTAAATGAATTTTAATTCATTTATTAAATCCATGTGTTTTCATTGAGTGTATACTTCTAATTTCATCTTCATTTGTGTTTTCGTTGAGTGTAAAGATTTCACTTTCATGTCCATCCAAATAATAAATGCATTTCTTATCATTAAGTGTGAAGCTTTTATTTTCATGTACATTCCATTGATACAAAGTTATTAAGGAGAAGGTCCAATTCAATAGGTACTTACTTTTTTGCCTTGTGGAATCCTTTAAATATGGTCATTAAATGCTTATCAATTCACTTATTAAGTGCATGTGTTTTCATTTAGTGTATAGGTTTTCTTTTCATCTTCACTTGTCTTTTCATTGAGTCTAGAGATTTCACTTCCATCTCCATTCAATTAATAAAGGCATGTCTTACCATTATATGTGAAACTTTTATTTTCATGCCCACTTCCTTGATATAAAGTTGTTGTGGTGAATGTATATTTCATTAGCTACATACTTTTTTTGCATTGTGGAAACCTTTAAATATGGTCATTAAATGCATGTCAATTCACTTATTAAGTGCATATGTTTTCATTGAGTGTCGAACTTCACTTTTAATCTTCACTTTTCTTTTCATGGAGTGAAAAGATTTCATTTCCATGTCTATTCAATTAATTATTACATGTCTTATCGTTAAGTGTAAAACTTTTATTTTCATGTTCATTCCCTTAATATAAAGTTGTTGTAGTGACTTTACAATCCAATAGGTACGTCTTTATTCGCTAGCACCATTGTGGAAACCTCTAAATATGGCCATTAAATGCATGTAGATTCACCTATTAAGTGCATGGGTTTTCATTTATTGTAGAGCTTTTGTTTTCATCTTCACTTGTCGTTTGATTGAGTGTAAAAACTTCCCTTCCATATCCATTCAATTAATAAATGCATGTGTTATCAAAAAGTGTGAAGTTTTTATTTTCATATACATTCAACTGATATAAAGTTCTATTGGTTAACGTTCAATTAAATAGGTACATATTTTTTTCCCTTTTGGAAACCTTTAAATATGGTCATTAAATGCATGAATTCAGTTGTTAAATGCATATGTTTTCATTGAGTGTAGAACCGTTCTTTTCATCTTCAATTGTCTTTTCATTGAGTGAAAATATTTCACATTCATGTCCATTCAATTAATAAATGCATGTCTTATAATTAATAGTGAACTTTTATTTTCATGTTCATTCTCTTGATATAAAGTTGTTGCGGTGTATGTATAATTGAATGTGTATTTTTTTTTAATAGTCAAAATCTTTAAATATGGCCACTAAAAGAATGTAAATTCACTTATTAAATGCATGTGTTTTCGTTGAGTGTCTACCATTTCTTTTCATCTTCACTTGTCTTTTCATTGAGTGTAAAAATTTCACATTCATGTCCATCCAATTTTAAAAGCATGTATTTTTCATTAAATGTGAAACTTTTATTTTCATCTTCATTCCCTTGAAATAAAGTTGATGTGGTCAAGGTATAATTTAATACGTACTCATTTTTTGCACTATGGAAACCTTTAAATAGAACCATTAAATTCATGTCAATTCACTTATTAAATTCATGTGTTTTCACTGAGTGTAGAGCTTTTCTTTTCATTTTCACCTGTCTTTTCATTGAGTGTAAAGATTTGATTTTCATGTCCATTAAATTAATAGTTGGATGTATTATCATTAAGTGTAAAACTTTTATTTTCATGAACATTTCCTTCATATAAAGTTATTGTGGTGAAGGTTAATTCATAGGTATGTACATTTTATCCTTATATAATTGTTTAAATATGGCCATTAAATGCATGTCAATTCATTTATTAAGTCCATGTGTTTTCATTGAGTGTATAGGTTTCATTTTTATCTTTAATTGTCTTTTCATTGAGTGTAAAGATTTCACTTCCTCGTCCATTCAATGAATAAATGCATGTCTTATCATTAAGTGTGAACTTTTCTTTACATGTCCATTCTCTTGATATAAAGTTGTTGTGGAGTAGGTACAATTAAATATGTACTTTTGTGTTGTGAAAATCTTTAAATATGGTCATTAAATGAATGTGAATTCACTTATTAAATGCATGTGTTTTCATTGGGTGTATACTTCTAATTTCATCTTCGCTTGTCTTTTCATCGAGTGTAAAGATTTTATTTTCATTTCCATTCAATAAATAAATGCATGTCTTATCCTTAAGTGTGAAGCTTTTATTTTCATGTACATTCAATTGATGGTAACTCTGACAAAAGTTCCAGGTCAATTTTATCATCAATTCCTTTAGCAAGTGTGACAGAAAACTCAATATTTGGATCATTTTATATTGTGGTAGAACCTTCCATATGCAAACTTGATGATCCACTCATGTCAATATCAAAAATAATTTCACATGTATCAACTGCCAAATCAACAACTACATTTTGACTACAATTTCCAATTTCTATTGACTATCACCAATTAGAAACACAAATCAATGTATTAGTATATCTACTACAATAAAATGACCACATGGGTTATTACCTCCATAGCTAAAACATTGATCACAAATTGTACCATTTCTTGAGGGAGAAGCCTTTTAACATGATCCAGAGTCTCAAAATCACTTGAAACCTTTATTACTCATGCAACTTTGTTTTTACCTTATACCTTAACCTAAAAGGAAAAAAATGCATCCTAAGAAAACATATAGATCTTGAGGAAAACAATTGGGATCGTCTTTACCATCCTGAAAAGAATACAAAATAATACAACATTATAGGTACTAATATTAAGAAATGAAAATTATATTTAGTTATAGGACAATAATGTTGTTTGGGAGAAACAAATTCGTACAACTGAAGAAGTATAACCTTAATCATTTTGGAAGTTAATTCAACAACTGATATGCCAATCAAATTCTTACAGTCTTGGTCCCATAAAAAAAAGTTACTAAAACTCTTCTCATCAGACACTTGAATCTCAAGTTTATACATAAAACAAATAACAACAATAGTGAACATAAATTTTGTATCTATCTGTTAAGTAAAAGGTACACACACTACATTGGACATGTTTCTAACCTCTTGTTAGGTTTATCATTATAGGCGTCGCAAAAAGTACAATTGAAAGAGCCAACTTCATGTGTCTTTTTCCAACAATTGTTGTAGGGAAAGAAACTCCACCCATCATTACTTAAATTAAATTTGACTGTCTTGGCAATAGTTACACAAATCAAATCCTACATCCATAATAAAGAATGACATATTAGAATAACCTACACAATTTACTTGTTATATATGACATACAATTAAAAAAGGAATAGTACCTCTTTAATGGTCATAATCTCAGAAAAAGTTTTGACAGCAACTTTATACAACAATTTGTCTAGTTCACTAATCTAGGATGAAGAACTAAATTGAATTTCTCTTCACTTTGACTAAATATCATCGTATAAAAAAACCTTTCACCAAGTAACTTACCTTTTGATCCATAAGAATCATCTCCGTGTGTCCTTTTGATCCAAAAAAATCCTTGTTTCCCACAACCCACAAATCAATAATTTTGACTGTTAATTTCAATGTTTCTCTATTTCCATGAATATCTTTGATCATATCAAGTTTCTCAGGCATTGCAAAAGAAATATATAAACATGACAAAAGAACAAACTATGAACCCACTAACACCAAAAAGCCTTATAACGTCACTCCAATAACGTTTGCCTAAAAAAAGCCCAACGTTAAAAATGATCGGTGGCATTTTTGTAAATAATGAGACTTTTTTAACGTTTGCCCACTCCAAGTCAGACGTCACTTAACATCTGTTTAAAAAAAACCCGACGTCATTTAAAAAAGGACGTCAGACCCCCTCGCGCCAAACGTCCCTTAAAGTTGGACTACATAACCCCCGACATCACTTAACGTCTGATCACCACATCATCGACATTAAGTTTTGTTTATCTCTGCACGAAACGCAGAAACCCTATGTTGTTCACTATTTCTGCGGGATTTCCCGTCGGCGACCCCATTTCCGAACTCCTCCAAGTGAGTTTCAAAAGTTTTTCACCATCAAACTTGTTGGGATTTGATTATGGGTTGATTTTACGCGTTTTGAACCAATTATTTTGCGTTTTCATCCCTATTTGCAGCGTTTTGAGATTCGTCCCACTTGCTCTACGTTCCCATTTGGCCAGCACTGTGCGAAGACCCTAAGTTACCTTTAAAAGTTCATCTTTCAGAAGAGGTTAGTTTTTCATTGTATGTATATAATTGTTCGTTGTATGTATATATTTGCTTGTATTTTTTTTATAATTGTCATTATAGTTTTAGTCTTTGACTATTTTTTTGTTAATTTTTTTGGCCTATTTCTTTTTTATTTAAAATTTTATAATAATATTTGTAAATTTAGGAAATAAAATTATATTTATTATTAGATATATGCATGTTTAAATAATTCTAATTGCATTTGATTTTTGAATATTATTGTTGCAGTGTTATTTTATATATGTAGATTTATTATACTTATAGTATACACTGAGCGAAACTTAGTTCCCGTTTGAGATTTAGTACAAATGATTAAATTTTTAATCGTTTGTATTAAATCTTGAATTGTCCGACTTACTTAATAATATTATCACATTTACAATTTTTTATTTTTCTTGTTGTTTTAATATAATACAGGTTATTGAGTATATTTTCATTGTTAACATTTCCAAATGATATGTTTCAGGTATAACAAGCTCTGGATCAGACCATAAGGGACCTGGTAGATCTGTGACTCGGTTGTCGGATGTCACAAACTGACGAGAGAGGATGCCGATCAAAATTGATCCTCGATCGAGTGAAACCAGTGGCCCTTGGGAAAAAAAATATTGTAGCTACATAGGAATGCTGGCCAAAACGAAAGTTTCTATTGCAATTGCATGTTGGGATGACGTCGCGGAGGTCGAGAAGAACCTCCTATGGCAAGATCTTGTGGTATGTTTACTTAAACCAACTATAGTATTTTTTATGTTATTGTTAACATAACATATTTTATGTTTTAAACAGTACAAATTTGAGATTACTTCGAACACTGAGCGAATTAGAAAGAAGTTCTTATCTCACATAGCCATCAGATGGAGGGACTTCAAGGCAAGGCTCACACGTCTATATGTGTTTAGAGACAGACAACATGACACTCCTTGTGCTAAGTACAAAATCTCTGAGGAGGAGTGGATGCAATTTCATGCATGCAGAGAGTTTGGAGACTGATAGGTTTGTTTGTTAAATTTGTTTATAGTGACACTAGTCATACATTTGTGTATTAAAACTATTAAATAATGTTATGTGTGACAAGAAAAAAAAGACAGCAGCCTAACAAAGACAAAAGGCATAATGATACACCACACATACTCTCTTGAGGTGGCTAAGCATTATTGGAGAAAAAACTTGAAAAAGTCTCGTGTACAGTCTCTGGGACTTGAGTCCTCTAACCTAGAAGGTGCAATTCCTAGGTACGAGATGTGGAAGGCTATTCGGACTAAGTCTGATGAGCAAATGACATCACAATCAACTCAAATGATATCTCAAAAAATAGTAAGTACAAACCTTATTTGACTATCATAGTTCATATGTTTCTCCTTTTAATTAAACTTTCTTTTGTGGTGCAGGATGAATTAGTTGAGCAAGAGACTCAGGGTTCGTTTATTGGCCATGGTCGGGACGATATACTCACAACGGCAATTGGAAGGCCAGAGCACCCAGGACGTGTGCGTGGTGTTGGAGGTGCCATTGGTCTTCGAGATTACTTTGGTCCTCCACAAAGAAGTA
>Ga0099823_1007450_pt1 | contig 11114 bp, 13 predicted proteins | sample CowpearedBW_FD_76831 | JGI IMG/M metagenome (GOLD analysis project Ga0099823, IMG submission 76831) | Root nodule microbial communities of legume samples collected from California, USA - Cow pea red BW | ecosystem: Host-associated > Plants > Roots > Nodule | place: USA: California | collected... | reverse complement strand
TTTTTCTATAAAAATGACATCTTAAATTTAAAATCCAAAAATGATTTAATTTTTGAATTATACAATCCAAAAAATATTTTGAAAAAGTTATTTGTCAGATTGTACATTCCGTATGTCAAAAGATTGACTTCCAAAGCGTCCAATCTAAAAAAAAAATTATATGGGAGTGCTGGAAAAAGTCATGGAGGTGCAGGAAATAACTGTCTAGATATGAAAATTGAAGGCCCATCTTACTTTGATCCGCTACGGAAACCAATTTTTCTGGCCCAAGCTCATATACTCTCTGGGCCTCATATTATTTATTATTTTATTATTAAACTATAAAAGAACCCTCATTATTAAACCAAGTCATGTTAAATATAGGTTTGATAAAATATCAGAAACATATAATCCCAATAATAAAGCACTTAAATATTTTAAAAAGATTAAATTTGATTATATATTACATACAGTAAATATATTTAATATTATTGGTCAATAAATTTTAATTATGACAAAGCCATGATATACGTTGAATACAATTAAACAGTATTATTAAATGTTATATTTATTAAATTATTAAATATAAAAGTGAAAATTTACACCCTTATTTATATATATATATATATATATATATATATATTAAAAATATGTTATGAAATAAAAGGTAATTATCACATATACTATCCAATAAAGAATTCAAACATACGAATATAACGTTAATAAATAGATAACTCTATAAAAATATAGATCATATTTTATTTATTTACTTTACAATATGATATAAATTGTCTAATACTTTATTTCTCAATCTCTATGTTTATTATTTTTAACTTCTTATTTTATTTAGTAAATATAATATTATGAGTGTTTAATTTTACTTATAATATATTATCTATTATAGTTATTAAAAATAAAATATTCATGAATAAAAAAATATTTTATTAATAATATAAATACTTCCACTTTTATTATTCAATAAAAATAATCAATACGATAAATCTATTCAGTTTTATGTTAATTAATTTAGAAATCATATAAAGGATAATCTATAAATAACCTGTCAATGCATTGAAAATCATGCCTATAAGACTTTTCATTTATGCAATGTAACATATGTTTAGTAAATTAAAAAAAGCAACATTTCAATAAATTGTTAGTGATTAGAATAATAAGAAAATTTAATTTTATGGTACTGTTAATAACTGGAATGGGTGGAAGACAATAGAATGTGGTGGGTATATAAAGCTGAAGAAAGTAAAGTGTTTGATTTTTCATTGGTTGTTTCCCTCTCCGATGCGGTGGGGACAACTCCCATTCCTTTAATTTCCTCATTTTCCCTTATCTCTGATTTCTCTGCAACAATGGATCTCTAGCATTCACCTCTCTTTCTCTCCTCTCTGTGCCTCTCTCCTTATCCTTATTATATTCTTTTACTCCATGCATTCCCAGGTATATTGTTATCCATTCTCTTGCTTTTGAATTTTACAGTTTTTATTTTATTTTTATGAATGTATAAAATGAAAAACGAAATTTTATGCTGCCTCAGATTTTCATCTTATATTCTAAGGGTGATTTGTAAGTTAATGAGTAGATTAAATTCTGTCTGTAAAAAACTGCATTTATTTTTATTATTATTTTTTTTCATGTAACATCATTTGTTTTTTGTTGTACCTTTATTCTGGATTTTTTTTACTGTCATCTGTGTTGGGGATTGTGGTTGGAATAACTATTTGAAAGAGAGAAATTTTGGCAAATTAGAGTAGTAATGTCATGCATTATTTTCTTGTCAGCTTCCTGGTTTATTATGTGACTTTGGGTACAATTTGGATTTTACATTTGCTGATTGAAATGAAATTTGGACAAAGACTAAATTAATTTCCTTTTATGTTTGTCACAACAATATCATGAATTCAAGAGCACCACTGGCACAAGCAAATTATTGCATCTGACTCTAAGGTTTCAGGGTGATATGTAGAAAGTTGTAGAGATGGAAGACAATAAAAAAAGTAAAATGATATCGGCTGTGGCCTTTGTAGAAGGGGGGATTCAAGACTCCTGTGATGATGCTTGCAGCATATGCCTTGAGGAGTTTTCTGCAAGTGATCCTCCAACGGTAATACCTACTTTTGTGGGTCAGAATTCTTGTTTCTCAAATATGTTGAAAAACAAATACGACTTATATGAAAAATAAACTTGCTTACATTTTTTTTTTCTTGTTTCTTTTCCAGCTCACTAATTGCAAGCATGAGTTTCACCTACACTGCATTCTCGAATGGTACATAATATTCATTAGTTTCTCATATGTCTGTGTCAAAATTAAGACTTTATTTGCGTATATTTTTCCCACATCCATCTAACACAGGTTTTACTTTCGTCAATGTCCCATGTGTTAATCTCCTTCAATTTTGATTTCTATTTTGAATATCTTCTTATGCTTAAAACTACTTTTCCCTCCTTTTTCGACCATTTTAACACCAAGCTCAGTCAAATATATCCTAGAACCTTCACATTTCCTTCACCTACTGGTACGGATGCTGGTACATGTGATTTCCAGTCCCTGCATTAAAACATCATCTCCGATAGCTTATAGTGATGGACCATTTTTGGAAGTCATAATTTAATTGACTTCATTGGCAGTATGAATCGATGTTTTGGTTCTCCTGACTTTTGTCAATGTTAAGGCCGTTACCGCTAATTAAGACCGGAAAACCAATTATCTGGTCTATAATTTTTAGTCTGGATTTGAGTTGGAGGAAGGTCTTTTAAATGTAGAAAATATTCCTGTTATACACATATACAATCTTAGTAGTTAATACACTAAAAGTTCTTGTTCTAGTAAACAAAAGAAAATCTGAGAATATACTCTAGCAATTGTTGTTTCTGGCTTTTGTTTCTAGGTGTCAGAGAAGCTCCCAGTGTCCTATGTGTTGGCAATCTATTAGCTTGAAGGATCCTACAAGGTTGGTTATGAATTTGCTTGGAGGATCTGTGATATCATTCTTTTGTTGACTGTGTTATTAAACTTGTATGCATTTTTTGACAGTCAGGAATCGTTTAAGGCAGTAGAGCAGGAGAGGAAGTTGAGAGTTACTACATCAAGAAATGCTTCTCTTTTTCGTCACCGTACATTTAATGATTTTGAAGTGCAGCACGTTAGTTACCAGTCTGAGTGCTGTTTGGTTGTTTTATATCTTAAGCACATTATAGTTCTTTCGTATGTTTATATCAGTGTTTTCTTTTTATCATTTTGCAGTTGCGCATGAATGTAAATGATATTGAGCTTGAAGACCGAATTATTCAACATTTAGCTGTTGCTGCAGCGATGAGGAGAGCAGAGCAACTTGGTCGTAGGGTAGGACGACAAGCTCGTTCATCATCTCATGGTCATCCACACTCGTCAGGGTTATCTAATGAAGAGAAAAATGACCAAACGGGAAGTCCTAATACAAGTCCATCTACTCCAATAAAATCTGACAGATATGGAGTGTTGCAACAGATGCTGCGAGTTCGAACTCAAAGCTCTTCTTCAGCTTCTGGATCTACCAATGATAGGTCATTATGGCCATATTATTTATTTCTTTTCTGAACTCATTCTCCTATCATTGATATTATGTGTTTTAGAATTTAGGGTTAAGGCCTAACTCAACTCACGAAAGTGACTTGTAAGACAAGGATTTCTCTTATCTTATAAGAACTACGTTGACCACATTTCCAGTTGTTGTGAGATCTCAACACACTTCCTCACATCTAAGACTGCTCATATAAAAATTGGAGTGAGGACAAATGTGGGTAGCCAAATAACAACAATGCATTTTCTTAGAAACAGAGCCTGTTAACGAACCTAAGATAAATTCTTATATGCTCTTAGAATTTGAACATAGGACCTAACTTGCAGTGATGAAATAAAAAAATGTAGAATAGACTCTTGTACTTTCTTAGAATTTGGGTTTAACACCTCAAATAGGCTTATAAGATTGTGATTATTCTCACATTATAAGGATTATATTGGTCATATCTTTAGCCAATATGAGATCTTTAAAACATGTTTATTTGGCACACCTTCTCCCTTTATCTCGAAAAGATATAACATTTAATTTGTATTTGTTTATACAAAGGCTACATCTAATCCAATGTTTTGTCATGTCTAGTTGTTGCATTATATTAATTTTAAACTGCTAATTCTTTTAACTCAATTAACGATTTTATAGGAGCTCTTGGTCTCTAACAATATTCTGGATTTCGGTGTAATATATTTCTGTAATAAAATAAAATTTTATTTATATTTTCATAATAGAGTTGAGGTGTGCGCAACAAACATATGCAGGGTAGAGTAATTTACTCAAAATATTTTTTGGGTCATTATTTTTTGCGTGGTCTGATGAAGTTATGCCCTGTGCATTTATTTGCTTGCAGAGGCTCTACTACTCCCTCGTCATCAGTAGATAAAGCAGAGTCATCAGAGTTCCAGTCACATTCTGATTCACTGAGGTCCAGACTCACTGCAGTGTCTGCGAGGTATGATTTTCTAAAATAAAATGGAATGGATGTGCAAGCTTTATTTTTCTAATCAACTCATTTGATATTAACCTATCTTGTGACTTAGATACAAAGAATCAATCTCAAAGGGTGCAAGGGGATGGAAGGAAAGGTTCTTCTGTCGTAGTTGTTCCATGTCAGAACTTGGTTCAGAAACAAGGAGGAGGGAGATGAATGCTGATATTGCTAGTGTATCCCGATTAAAGGAATCCCTTGAATCTAGTGAGAATAGTAAAGCTGTGGGTACTTCTTTGCCTAGTCATATGGAAGATTGTTCCATTGGAGAGGTGAGCAACCACAACGATGTTGAAGTTAGCGGGGAGACCTCTTCACATGATGACAATACTCCACCTGCTTGTTCTGCTACATCACATTTAAATTGAGCTCTTCCTTGTTTCTGTCAATGTATCTTTCCTCAGCATCTCACATTTGAAGGGTAAGCTTTGATATTTGTTTAAATCTTTCTTAAAAGAATCAACTGATCCTACCTTCTGTATATTAACTAAATAACTGCTTTGGTTATTATTATAAATCTCACCAATTAGTAGGGGATACCTTTTGTGCATAGAAGGGGCGAGTCTGCCTTGTACTAGTGGCATTAGTACTTACGAATGTGTTCAGCAGTAATGAAACTATGGATGTCATTTTAATTTTCTCCTATAAGGAATCTAACATAAGATATAATAGTGAGGTAATAATGGGGAGTGAGTAAGGGGGTAAGATGTATTTTAGGGTACAAATACAATTTTAACTCCTTTTTAAAAAACACTTTTATTATAAATACTTTGTATGCTATGGTTATTAGTTAAAGATAAAGATAAAAACACTAAGACTTTTGGAAATATTTCCTCGGGAGAAAAGAATAAGATACTACTTAGGGACGTTCAAGGGCACTGTATCTTCTTAACACCTCACCAACTTTAAACTAATCCCATCTCCATTTTACAACAAGGTTTCTACACATTTATTCCCTCCTCCCTGTTGTAAATAACCAGCCTACCTTTCTATATTCTTTTTTCAACAGTCAGCTAATTAAACAAACTTGGGCCAAACAATTTGCCCATAAATGACTCACCTTGTTCTCAAGGTGAAAGTTCAGGAGCTGCTGTTGTATGAGATTGAATAAATCTCAAGAACCCTCGCCACTGGGCATATCATGCCAATGAATGAGGATTTCTACTTCCTGATTTATTTTTTCCGGGCAATCGGGACTTATTCAGTGTGACTTGTAATTCCATGTCTTCTGTCAATGCCAAAGGTAATAGGTTGAACTACCGAGGAAGGGCAATTGATCTCTAACAATGACATGGAAGACATGGTGAATGGAGCACCTTGTTGGCAGTTGTAATTGCTAAGCTTGCGCGCCAATTGTATTTTGTTTTGTAATTTGATAAGGGCCATAGTACCTTGGTCCCAACTTCTAGTACCTTTTTCTTGCCAAAGTTTTCCTTAGGTAGTGGTGTAGCTTGAGTAGAGCACCAATTTCCTTCCTCAAACTGCACCTCTCTTTTTCTTGGGTCCTTAATAAGGAGAAGTCTTGCTTTATCTGCAACCCTGTATCAAGAAGGCCAAATTAGGCATTCACTTCATGAAAGTTTCTGCAGTCAGCGGTCCTGCGGTCTCCAATTCCATTTTCAGTGCCAATTCAGTTGAATTGGCACCATAATTCACAAGTCACAAATTTGAGGCATTGTTTTCCTCCTATATAATCAGAAAATCAAAAGATGAAACTAGATAATTTTTTGTTGTGTTAGTCCATATGGAACTTCGATTGCATCAGTTATTATCACAAACTTTATGGTGGGAGTAAAGTGTGTGTATGAAACTGTTCATTTTACTAACCCCTTGGTGCGCATTTTATTTTGTCTCAGTTTTTTGACCCCAAAGCTAAATCTCTTCAACATGACAAACTGAGGAGCATACGCCATGGAAATAGTCGCAGCACTTATGTTGAGGTTTGCAGTAAAAATCACCATCAGATAAACAGCTGTGCTTATAGCTAAAAGCTATTGTTTATACGTATATATTTTGTGCCAAACACAGTGAAGGGTTGAACGTGTCTTAAATGTCTGGTGGATGGGATTTTAGATGGACATGTACTATGAACATCAATGTACCTATGGAAGAAATATGTTTTGAAGTTAAAGGGAATTTGTCTTGATTCTTTTACCTTTCGTTTATTTACAAATCGATAATATATGGATGGAGGTGGCAACTAGATTACATGTTTTTTCTGCAAACATCCCAACCTTTTCACATGCATGGTTACTTGCGGTTGCAGTGAAGAACTGTCTGAACAAATTGGTTGTTGCAGTTTCTAATAATTGAAACGATGGGTCAAAGAGTAACAATGTATAAAGTTATCTCAAGGAAAATTTTATTCTTTTTCTGAGATATTCTAAAATGATTTTTACAATTTTTTAAAATAAATATTCACTTTCAATATACGTTTGAAATAATATTGTTCAGAAAGTGAGTGTTTTTATTTATTTAAGAAAAAAATAGATCTTCTCTACCTAATTGTATTTGTTTTTCGTATAGTCAATGGAGTGCATGCAGAATCCTATCATGTTGCATGTATCAATTTTCCTCAACAAAATGGATTATCTAAGTTAACAAAATCGGTTATTTAGTTTAATATAATCGGTGATCTAAATGGGGGTAATCCATCCACTCCTTTTGATGAGAAACACGCATTTGTTTAATCTAAACCCAAACCAAAAATCTCTTTCATATTTCTACAATTTTTTATTTTTGTTAAACAAATAATACATATACAGATATATATTCCTTTTTCCTTTAGCAAACACATTGTCTGAAAGATGAGAAAAAGGGAGTAAGCATAATTTTTGAAGAAAATATTGTTAAATGAGAATTTCTGCAAGAGAGTGCTGATAGTTGTTAGGAGGAGAAATTTGGGAAATGAAAAGCATATGAAAAGAAGATTGGATAGGAAGAGTAATGTTAAATTGAGACGTAATAATCTGGAAGAAGGAAAAAGTTGATGATGAAATTGGATGTGAAGGATTGTAGTAAAAGAGAGGAGAAAAATTGATGGTGGGGTATTATTATAGTAATTTGTTAGTGTGTTGCTTTAGATTTTGCGAATTTTGTGATGCAAGAAAGTTGTAAGATGAGGTGAGGCAAAAGAGGTGGTAGAAGGGTGATTGAAAAGGAAACTGTAAGTCAGAAGTGAACATTAAAATTGACAGAAGAACCACCGGCGGGCGGTGGGTCAGCGTCGGCGTTTTAGGAAGCTTAAAAGTTAAAAACGTAGCCACAGAGTGAGTAGTGACGGTTGAAATTGAAACAGAGAGCGTAGAAATTAATTGAACTCTGTTCCTTTCCCCCGACACCGACACTCTGCCAGACTGCTTCCTTTATCACTCACAATATTCACGTTTCGCGCCTCCTTTTAATAATAATAATATATAAAATCAAACTTCATATTATGAATATTATTCATTAATCATTTAAGATGGAACAACAACAATAATAATTATAATTAAAAAAAAGTTATAGCTTACCTCAATTTGTTGAATAATTAGAGTGAAAATAGAAAGTAGTTAGTGAAAGAAAAATGGAGGTGAGAGTAGGGTTCCAGCACATGAGTTGCCGCGTGGTCCCCACGCACAGGCTGTCAAAGAATACTATGCTTATGCTATTCTGTATTGCTATTGCTATGGTGTTGTAGTATTTCATTTGGTTTCAGAGTTCTCATCTCTCTAACCTCAACCATTAAGCAAAGGGAAAAGCATTGAAAGCTGAGAGACAGAGACTCACCAACCATACCCCACTTCCACGCCTCTTCTTCTCTCTTCTCTCACTCTTTCTCCCTCAGTATCATTTCCCCACCAAAACAACACATAAGCCAACACACTTTCTCTCCCTCCATGAGCGCCATGGATTCTTCTTCCATCTATGGCGTCTCCAACTTTTTCCTCCTCTTCCTTCTCTTCCTCCTGCCACTCTCTTCACTCTCCGCATTCCCTCACAACTCTTCCACCACCCCGCAGATTAACTCCAACTCCATCCTCGTCGCGCTTCTCGATTCCCATTACACCGAACTCGCCGAGCTCGTCGAGAAAGCACTTCTCCTCCAGCAGCTTGAAGATGCCGTCGGCAACCACAACATCACCATCTTCGCGCCGCGAAACAAGGCCCTCGAACGCGACCTCGACCCCGAGTTCAAGCGCTTCCTCCTCGAGCCTCGCAATCTTCGCTCCCTTCAGACACTCCTAATGTCCCACATTCTCCCCGCGCGAATCTCCTCTCGCCACTGGCCCGCCGCCGACCGCCGCCACGCCACTCTCGGAAACCACCACCACCTGCATTTAGCCACCAAGCCCTCCGGCCAGATGACCGTCGACGCCGCCGAGATCCTCCGCGCCGACGACGTCGTCCGCCCCGACGGAGTCATCCACGGCATCGAGCGTCTCATAGTCCCCCGATCCGTCCAGGAGGACTTCAACCGCCGCCGCAACCTCGCCGCCATCTCCGCCGTCCTCCCGGAGGGCGCGCCGGAGATCGATCCCCGTACCCACCGCCTCAAGAAGCCCGCCCCGGTCCCCGCCGGCGCCCCACCCGTTCTCCCTATCTACGACGCCTTGGCGCCGGGACCGTCCATCGCGCCCGCACCGGCACCGGGACCCGGAGGCCCGAAGCACCACTTCAATGGCGAGCGGCAGGTGAAGGACTTCATCCACACGCTCTTGCATTACGGGGGGTACAACGAAATGGCCGATATTCTCGTTAACCTAACGTCTCTGGCCACCGAAATGGGAAGGCTGGTTTCAGAGGGTTACATCCTCACCGTTTTGGCCCCAAACGACGAAGCCATGGCGAAGTTGACGACGGATCAGTTGAGCGAACCGGGCGCACCGGAGCAGATTATGTACTATCACATCATTCCCGAGTACCAAACCGAAGAGAGTATGTACAATGCCGTTAGAAGGTTCGGTAAGGTCAGCTACGATACCCTGCGCTTACCCCACAAGGTTCTCGCTCAGGAGTCTGACGGTTCCGTTAAATTCGGTCACGGCGATTCCTCCGCCTACCTGTTCGATCCCGATATTTACACCGATGGAAGGATCTCCGTCCAGGGAATTGACGGCGTTCTTATCCCTCCGGAGGAAGAGGAAGAACGCACCCACCGCACCCCTCCACTTGTCAAGGTTGCCGCTAAACCAAGAAGAGGTATTTTTTTTTTCTTTTTTTTTTAATTTATTTTAGTTTTGCTTGGTGGAGTTTATTTGTGCATTTCATAATAATTATTATCAGTTGTGAGAGAATAATAGGGATTGACTTGGTCTTAGGTAATGGGTGAGTAGTGTTTGGTTGGAGTGAGTTTAGGGTAAAGGTGTTTGGGTTAAGCACTTTTTATTCTGTGTTAGCTAGCAATTGTGTTGAGAAGAGGATCGTGTTTATATTTATGGCATTGAGCTTTCTGGAAAGGGCTGGTGCGGAATAATTCACCGGCACCACGTGTGAAGCCATTGTTGTGTTTTACTTTCCAAGAAGAGAGTTTTAGTGGATCGCGTGTACAGTGAGTCTTCCCTTTTTCTATTGCTTTATCTTTTGGGAGCTGCCTAACTTGTTTGATCAGGTGTTAGTTTCCACTTTGCACGGATCACAACTATTTTGAGTGAAAGTAGAAGAGAAAAGTTTTACTATGTATGAATGTGTTAGGTTTTTTTAGCGGTGAGGTGCTTGGGAGATACGAGAGACGGTGACAAAAAGGGTTGTCTATTGTGTATGAATTGTTCAGTCTGATAGTCTGTCCCTTTGTCTGTGACTAGTCCATGTGATTCGTATAAAAATAATTGGGTGTGCCAAGCTGTAAGCCATATTCTACTTTCCATATTCATCTCATTATTCTACTCACCCACGCCCTTCATTTTCTTCCTTCATCTATTTTATTTACACTGTATAATAATTCTAGTCAACTAAGCTATTGGTTGGATTATCTTTTTTACAATTTAATTGTTTGATACGAATTTGGGTGGGATATATATAACATTCATTTATTTCATTCACTCTCTCTCTCTCTGAATAAATAACTTGTTTTGTTTTTATGGTTTGCATGTGAAAATGTAATGGTTGTTGCCTGGCTATTGGTTGACTTAACATTTTATTTTACCTAAACGCATGTGGCAGGGAGGTTGATGGAAATGGCCTGTAGCATGTTCGGAGCTTTTGGACAAGGATGCCAATGAACTCGTTCTCTCAACTAATCACAAAAAATAATAAAGAGTGGATGTATGTAAACTCGATGAATGGTAAGTGTTAATTTTAGCCTTTGATCTGTTTTATTATTTCCTCGGATAACATGTGGGTGTGTTCTGATTCAGTTTTGGTTGGATTGAATTATGCAGTTGTAGAGTAAATCATTTGAATACAAAGGAAGCATGGCCAGTCTATAATCGGAGAGCGATTACACGGAAGATAGCGAAAACAAATTTTCTGTCATTTTGTTTCATACTGTAATTACATACCATTTTTTTATTAAATTTTTATTTTATGTTGATTCTCCGTCTCTATGGGTAAATAACCGACGCCCCTTCTTGGTTGCCTTTTTTTTTTTTGTTGATTGTATG
>Ga0099823_1007449_pt1 | contig 11116 bp, 8 predicted proteins | sample CowpearedBW_FD_76831 | JGI IMG/M metagenome (GOLD analysis project Ga0099823, IMG submission 76831) | Root nodule microbial communities of legume samples collected from California, USA - Cow pea red BW | ecosystem: Host-associated > Plants > Roots > Nodule | place: USA: California | collected... | reverse complement strand
TATATATATATATATGAATTCTTAGTTTCGTTTTTTTTTTCTTGTTTTTTGCTACAATTATTTTATTCTCTTTTGGTTGTTCAACTTTTTAAAATTCACAAATTTTTCTGAATGTACTTTTTTTATTATCTCATTTTTGATGAGACGTTTTTTTATTTGTGGTGGTTCCATTCAAATGATTTCATTTCAGAAAATGCAAATTTTAATTCATATAGCAAGTTTACAAGACACACTATTTAATTATTTGTAATCATGTTTAATATCTGTATTTATTATTTAAGTTTTTTCACTTAGAAATACATAAAATTCTTAATTTACCGGTAATATAACAATTTCATTTACTTTGTTAGTCTAATTCATTCTTTGTTTCCTCTCTTTTAAACAGCCTTTTATGACGATTTTCTTTTATTATTTCTTAACGGTTGGACATGTGCAATAATTAAATTTATCTAAATGTATGATGTATTTTCTATTAATGACGTAATTATTTATTTGAACGATTTTTTTCGAAAAGTATACATAACGTCATTGGATATTACTAAAACTTTATCTAGTTTGTTGTTCTAGTTGATTATTAGTTTTTTTTTTCTTCTGCACAACCTTTTTCTGTCTATTTTTTATTCATTCTCAACACTTAGATCCATCCAATAGTAAGTTTACATAAATCTCTAATACATTTTTCTTTTTAAAACAATTTTGACTATATTTGTATGATTTTGTTCGAACAACAGTGTTTAAAACTTCGATTTCATTAAATATACACACTTAAGATTTTTTCTATAATTAGTTGACTGCTATTCAATTATTATTTGATCTTTTATTTAATGTTTACGTAATTATAATTTTCTTTATTAATACTTGACAAATGAAAATGCAAATATTGTATCATTTTAACATTAAATCATAAATAACATTATGTGTTACTTTGTATGTTTTTTTCTAAATACAAATTTAATTAATTTTTGAAATAGTAAAACACAAACATAATTGTACCCATTATCAAACGAAAACAAGATTAAGACAAAAAATATATATACTTAAATACATTTTTTCTTACTTAAAAATGAGAGTAGTAAATCTTACACATACATCCATAAATTCATATCGTTAATAATCATTTACTAACTAATTGGAATTAAAACAATAAAAAAAGGAAGAGGAAGACTGAATGGAAGAGTAATAAAGAAAAAAGCTTGAAAAACGACAAAAAGGAGAAAAGGGAAGAAAAGAAAAGATGAAATAGCACATGTTTAACAAAATTGAGGAGGATATAATTAAATTTGGAAATAATTTTATTTTCATTTTTTAGTTTCTTGTAATTGAATGATTAAGATAAGTTGTTATGTAGAATAATTAGACTTTAAAGAACAAAACGTGGAAGAAGAGAAGTACTATTTTAAAATCAAATCATACATCGAATAAAATTAACACTAATTACCATTCATGTATCAGAGGTAGCAGCATGACACGCATTAAATGTATTTTAAATTTGTTAAACTTTATAATTTGGATTGAAGGCACGATGCACATTATTCAAGCAATGGGTTTTCAGCCAAAAATTAAACAATGAAGGAGAGAGAATGCTATGAAGAGTTTATTTTTTGACTGATTTAAAATTTGATAAAAAAGCGAAAATGATTAGGTAGCTGATTGGATGCGAGTGGCACGTGTCATTGGACGCACGTCAAACAGAAGCCAACAAGACTTGTGTTTCTTCTCTTCATTCCTTTTCCCTCTTTAGGCAAATGCAGTAGTGTTAGTACCAAGCCTACACCGCAATCAAAGAATCTTCACTGAAAGCAAAGCGGAGCGAATCAGAGATCCAAAGCAATCTGTTCGTTAATTCTTTGATTTCTCTTCACTTCAGCTCTCCGGCAAGGCATGGCCAACGACGGTTCCTGCGCCACGCAACTCATCGACGGCGACGGTGAGTTCAACGTCGCCGGCCTCGACAACTTCATCAAGAATGTCAACCTCGCCTCCTGCGGCCTCTCCTACGCCGTCGTCGCCATCATGGGACCGCAGAGTAGCGGTGCGTTTCGATCCTTCCCTTTGCTCGTTCTGAATTCTTGATTTACTTCGGTTGAACTTCCTGCGGTTCTTTTGTCGTTGTTAAGCCTGGATCGGTTTATCGTAGCGTGATTTATAAGTCTTTGTGTGCTCTGGAGTGGAGTTTTGTAGTTAGTGATTAGGTTTAGATTTAATTTGACGATTGATTGACGTAACTTGTTTTGGAACTTGAAAGTGAGGTTGAGATGTGATGCATTCATGGATTAGGAGAAAGAGAATATGTTAAAAAGTAAATAATTCATATTATTGGAGTTGCTATTGCCATGCATGTCCGTTTCTGATTTTTGTAGTTGTAACTGGTTTTGGTTATCAATCGAGTGCAGTTTCTTTTTAGCTTTAGGTTCTCTCTTTGTGGACTTGTGTGAGTTAATGTTATGTTTTTCTTGTGTGCAGGGAAGAGTACGTTAATGAATCATCTTTTCCACACAAGTTTCAGGGAGATGGATGCTTTCAGGGGGAGGTTTGGTTCTGAAATTACTGAGCTGTTGTTTTGGGTGGTTCTAGTTTATGGCGAGCATCTAATTGAGTATCATATTGTTGCAGATCTCAAACGACCAAGGGCATTTGGATTGCCAAATGTGTTGGGATTGAGCCAACCACAATTGCTATGGATTTGGAGGGTACTGATGGAAGAGAGAGGGGCGAGGTAATAAATTCCGTGTTATTTTTTTTTTTTTTTCATTTTCTGTTATTTTCTATCACCTAGTGCGATAGGACTATTGTTATTGTTATTTTTTACACAAGTCGTTTTTTGTCTGTAAAAAACCTGTAATGATCACACGAGTTTGATTTATTAGTCATTTTAGGCCGCCGCCTTTAGAGCATCTTATAAGAATTACCTGACATTACATACTACGAAAATACTATAATTTCTCAACCTGTGCTTGGTGTTGACTGTTGACTTTGGTTCTGCTGCAATGTTTTCTTTCAAATTCATTTTTGTAATTTTTTTTTTCGTCCAACCAAATGTCAAAGGTTATTTTTCGACAAACCTAGTTGGAAAATGAAATCTACTTTAATGGTCTCGCAGATGCTTCCCTTTACCGTTCTTTTTATAAATGAAAATTCCTTGAATAAACATCAAATCGCCCTGACCATATCTTTAGTTGATATTTTGAACTGTATGCTATCGGTGCCTCGTAAAACAAGTTGTAGCTTCATTTTAACTGAGAAATATTCCCGTTCTGTCTTTTTTATATTTGCATAAAAACTCACTATTATTGCCTCACTGCTTTCGTTTTTTATTATAACTCTCAGGATGACACTGCTTTCGAGAAACAGAGTGCTCTTTTTGCTTTGGCAGTATCAGATATTGTTCTGATAAACATGTAAGTTTTTAGCTCTAAACTATTGCTTTATAAATAACTTAATGAATCAAATTCTGGGGAAATGATTGAGTAAGGCATTATCCTTGGCTATTTAAAAGTTTCTTAACAAATTCACATCTTAACAAATTCACATCCATATGTTTGTGCAGTCCGTACATGCTGCATTACTTAACCAAAGTCTAGGTGGAATTGCAAATCTTTCTGTCTAACTTGGTGGATTGCCTGTGCGTTCTAGTAACTTGTGTTTTAAGATAACCTTGCTAACTGTCCACCTGCACTTAGTAATTAGGATTATTCACATTGTATGTCAGTGAGTATACGATGAATTATAATATGTTCTGGAGCAAAAGGTGATATGCGTAACCTTTTTTCGTTTTATGTTTCTGTGTCATCTCAATTTTTTTTGTTTTTGTATTTTCTTTGGAGTCAGATTAGTATTTGGATTTAATCAGAAAGTAAAAAAGAACTCTGTTTCATGGTTTATGGGAGCTTACAGTCAAACTTGTGCAAACATTCAATCCACTTTGGACAACTTTTGATGATTTTTTTTATTCACAGGTGGTGTCATGACATTGGTCGAGAACAAGCAGCCAATAAACCTCTTTTGAAAACAGTTTTTCAGGTAGCTTTTAGCCATGAATTTACCTTTGATGGGTATTCAATATTTGAGATTTCACACTTTGGTCCTTCTTGTATTTGTAGGTCATGATGCGGTTATTTAGTCCCCGGAAAACGACATTGCTTTTTGTTATACGTGATAAAACAAAGGTATAGAATCATGGGTCCTTTATTGAGAACGCACCCTTTTTTAGTATTTTACTATTCAATGTTTTTCATGTTTCTGGCGGTCTATGCAGACTCCACTTGAACATTTGGAGCCTATTCTAAGAGAAGATATTCAGAAGGTGTGTTTCCCATTTAATTTCTGACTTTTATTCATGTGGTTTCTTGTTTTTCTTCATCATCACTGCTTACCATGATGTGAATTCCTCAGATTTGGGATAGTGTTAGAAAACCTCAACTACATCAACATACTCCTCTAAGTGAATTTTTCAATGTAAGTTCTATCTATCTCCCTTTTGCACGTGCCAACTGTTTATGTGAATATTATTGTATATAATTAATGAATTTTCAAATGAAGGTGGAAGTTACTGCTTTGTCAAGTTATGAGGACAAGGAGGATAAGTTCAACGAGGAGGTACACTCAATAGACAATGCATTACTTTTGGAAGTTGTGCTAGGATACTTTTTTCCCTGTTTTGGAGTGATTACTAATTTCTAAAATTCAATAGATAGTTTTCTGCATGAGTGTTTTAGCAAGTAATGAAAAGTTTGAAACTTTTGTACTCGAAACCTTTCCATTTTGGTTCTTTCCTTATCTCGGTGGTAGAGTGTAGTATAATAAGCTTCTTTTACAACTGTAGTTATACTTGGATATGATGTGGATCATAGAGTTACACCTATTCATGCAGGTTGCTCAATTACGGCAACGTTTCTTTCATTCTATAGCACCTGGAGGTTTGGCTGGTGATCGACGTGGTGTTGTGCCTGCTTCTGGATTTTCTATTAGTGCGCAGCAAATTTGGAAAGTCATACGAGAAAACAGGGATCTTGATCTTCCAGCTCACAAGGTTTCCTATTAGCTAACTTTTAGGATGAGATGAAACAATCATTTTTTTTTTTTATCGATTTTCCATTTTATTTAACAGGTAATGGTAGCAACGGTGCGTTGTGAAGAAATTGCTAATGAAAAACTTAATCAACTACAGTCTGACAAGGTGCTTATCCATATTTTTGTATTGAGTTGCTTTGCTTCAGCTATTTTTAGAGTAAATAATCTGATGAATGAATTTGACTTAGGATTGGCTGGAATTGGAAGAAGCTGTTCAATTAGGTCCAGTACGAGGTTTTGGGGAAAAACTGAGTTCCATTATTGATGCCAGCCTTTCACAGTAAGTTCCAGATGCTGGTAGACTTTCAATTTAAGTTCAAGAAAAATCTACGTTCAGTGACAACAGATATCTATCTATTCCAATTCATGATTAAAATGTATGTATGTATTAGGAATAAATGCTTAAGAATAAATCTTATATGCATTACCGATTTTTTCTTGCCCTAGACTTTAATTTGATAATTTTTCTTTTAATAGCAACACTAACGTTGATTTTTCTTTCATTTCAATCCTAGCATAAGATAATAAAATATCTTCATTCTTTGGATTTCTTTCTCCCAGTACTATGTATCTCTTAATTTATCAACATTTTAAAAGAAAATTCAATTTATCAAAATTGTATTTGTAAATTAAAAGTTTCATGAAATATGCAATTCTTTAAACATGTTTGACTCACATGTGCAAGTCATAGGGGCGGTTAGTTAGTTTTCCATCTTTTTAGATAATTCAATTGTGTCCTAAGGTTTCCATCTTTCGTTTTATATGTTGATAATATCTTGTTTTCAACAGATATGATGAAGAGGCAATTTTCTTTGAAGAATCCGTGAGAAATGCAAAACGAAAGCAATTGGAATCAAAGGCTTTGGATGTAAGGCTGCTGGCTGTGCTTTTACTATTTGTTTCTTATTTTAAAAGAATTTTGATGTAGTATATTATGTTTTGATTTCATTGTAAATAGAAAACAACTTTGATCGATTTTTCATTAGCCAAATCTAGGTACATCTAGAATAGTGACCCATAAATGAAACAAAATCTTTAAAACCAAAAGGAGTACTAGTAGAAGGTCTCCAAATATCGGAGTGAACTAAGGAGAAAGGAGACAAAACTCATTTATTAATTCTATTAGAAAGGACTGATGAATATTGACACCATCTTCTGCAATTTGGTCAACCGATGGTGTATTAACTATGCATGAATCATCTTTGGGGAAATAGTGGATGCCAATCATCTGTTTTGATATTTGATCCCTACAAGCAAACAATATTTTTACCGAAATTGAAGGTAATGTCATGGGATTTGGTCAGCTGGGTGACAGTTAGGTAACATAGTCACATTAAGAGATGGAAGCGGGTTGGTGCCAATGCCACATGCTTGTGTTTGTGAACCGTTAATAACAGCAATGGAGGACCAATTATCAGTAGTGATAAGGGAAGGGAAAAAAGAACGATTACCAAATATATTATTGGTTGCACCAAAGTCAATGAATGACCTAAGGACCTAGGGAATGAGATTGAGAGAGACAAGCACACAGATTTACTACTGTGTGCCACCAAAGCAATGCTACTAGCAATTTGGCGATTTTCATACGATTGGAGAAAGCCCACATATGTTTTGGAATCATACAACGCTGGTTAGCTGGCAATGCAAGAGCAATAGGTGACTTAATAGTATATGCCTAAAAAATATTGCTCACCCAAGGAGTTTTTGCACACAGCCTAACACCATTAATGGTATGGCCTTTGTGGTAACAATACTCACGTTCTAAACTTGTGCAAAAGCACCCAAAACTAGTGTTCTGTAAGGCAAATATAGAAGTGTCCCAAACTAAAGAGGTATGCATCTCCGTGTATATTTATGTTAACGAGACAAAAGCCACAGTTTGGATTATTGGTGATCCTAGAATCTAATAAGGTATCAACTTACTCTTGAGGATAGCCATACAAAGCTGTCATAAGAAATGTATTGCGGTTCTTAAGTTGCTGCTTTACATATTTAAATCGTGTTAGGAACTCATTTACTTGTTTGGCAGCATAAATCTTCCCAAGATAAGCAGACAGTGTCAAGAGGTCTTGGCAAACATTATAGGTTTGGGTGTGGTGTGTCTATTATTTGTGTTCATTTATCGGGTTGGATTCAACCGTGGTAGTTAGATGGGATGGCCCAATACACTGATCTGTAACCTGATTTCGAGAGCCCAAGTGGGAATAGTTAGATCCATCCATCTTCTCAATACTAACAATATGGTTAGCAAAGATTGGAGAACCTATTCGAGATGCAGAGTACTTGCTTGAAGCCAATTTTCAGAATTTGATAAAAATGAATTAGAATAATTAAAGGAGAGAGGAAATAAGGTTGAACCACCAAATCAACTCTGATGGAGCCACAAGAGCAAAGGTGTGGTTACATGGAGGAAGCGACTTGGGTGAGGGGTAGATAATCCTCATGTGCTGGCAGGGAAGTTAAGATAGTGGATCCACCGAGCTAACATGGTTTTCAAGAGACTTTGATATTGTGTTAAACTATAAGAAAAAGAAATATTGAGCTGAAACCGTGTACTATGTAACAACATTAGTGATTTAGTTATATTGACTTTTCAATACAATATATAGTGGAAGCTTGATATTCTCTTGTGATAAAATTATTATACTAGAATAATTATAAATGTCACTATAATATATATTTGATATTGATTTGTCTGATCATAAATCTAAGTAAAACGATATGATCCTTTTTTATGTAAGTATAACCATATAAAATGATTTTGAGTTCTTAAACATTATCCTACTTTAGTTGTACCAATAAATATCTACAAATATTTAAATATTGTTTACTACAATAATCTACAATATTACTCCACTTCCTATATTGTTTGCTCATACCATCCTTCTCAAAACACTAAATCCTTAATATTGTGCTTAATACTGAACTGAGGTATTACTGACAAGGACTTCTGAATACGGTGGTTGTACATAAAACTCTAGTAATGCTTCTTTGGTGTCAACTTTTCAGCTTGTGTATCCTGCTTATACAACATTGTTAGAGCATATACACTCTAAAGCTCTAAATGATTTTAAGACTGAACTGGAACAATCACTAAACAATGGAGAGGGGTTTGCTTCATCTGTTCGTACTTGGACTCAAACTATTATGGATGAATTTGACAAAGGATCTGCTGGTAATAATCTGATTTGATTCTTCTTCATAACATTTACAATATTATGTTCTAGCAAGTTTGACTTTCCCTGAATTTATATTATTTGTCATTTTGGACTTATTGTTTTACTTTCTCACCTAAGACATGCATGGATGAGATAAGATGTCAACGGGATGGGTAAGGTAGTAGCCCCATATCATACTAGATGGATAAATATCCGTTTGTTATCCGTGCAGGTATCCGTTATGTGGGTACCCGTCTATTTATTTAATATTCGCGGATATATGCGGGTATTTACGAAATATTTGAAGAAACAAATATTTTAACCATAAATTCAAATAAAATAAAATAAAATACATCATTATCATACATTTCAAATAAATTATACCTATAATTAATCTTCACAAACCAAAATTGTGCCCCTTGATATTAAAATAATAAAACTCATACGTTAATGGTTTTCGATGCATACAAAACAAATGAAATAATAAAATAATAAACCAAAATGCTATTAGAATGATAAAAGTCATACAATATTAATTTTCAATTCATACAAAACTCATGAAATATTAAAATAATAAACCAAAATGCTATTAAAATGATAAAAGTCTTACATAATTTTCAATTCATATGATACCATATTTTTCAGTTCTTAGATGTTAATAGAATTATAAAAATTCAATTCTTAGAAGTTATAAACTTCAACTCACACGGGCCAAGTATTCTTATTTTGTTAACTCCATTATTTCAATCAGGTACATTATCATCTATAAATAAGTTTCTATTTTTAATAGAAAAGAAAATGACAAATATTTTAGGTTTATATTTATTTTTTATTAAAATTTTAAAATGCTATAATATTAAAAAAAAAAATATTGACCTGCTTTAAATCGGTTTTACCAGATTTTCTTCTAGCTGTTTTTGCACTTTATTTGAATCATTTATCAGACCCCATCTCTGGTCTAACTGACTAGCTTGGTCACAGCTTCATGATTTGTTTTATAATTTACCTTAAAAAATTATTTCTTTTGGGATTATGTTTGAAATTGCCTGAGGTTCTGTATTGTCTAAGATCATTACTCAATCATGAAGCAGAGAATATCAGGAATTTATTATTCTTACTGATACAGAAAGTTTGTCTTCTGTTATTTTATATATAGGATTTATATTTGTTCAGTTAATTAAATGGAAAGAAAGATCTGTGTATATGGTTGGCTTCTCTCTATATACATCTCAGGATGCCTCTAAGATGTAGGACTAGTCTATATATATTATTTAAATTTTCTGTATAACCTAAGTATATGACTAGTCTTTAGGATATCTCATAATATTTTGGGTATCCTAGAGATTATCCCTTAGTATTAGTCCTATTTTTTCTTTGTTTCCATACTTTCTAGTATCTCAGTACTTGTTTCCTTTTTTAGTCAGGATTATGCTTAGTATTGTTAGGGTTTTGTATTTTAGATTTTAAGAATATAACATGATGACATTGTACTAGTATCATATCCCCTGGCAAACTTTTTTGATGAATCAATTTCTAGCAACTTTCTGGCAAACTTTGGCCAACCTTCAATTGTCAATGACCTTTACGACCAACTTTTTCATAAACTTCTATCAATTTTTTGACAATGTTTCCAGCTAAATGTGAAGGTCATCTATGTTGAATTTCCAAAAACTGTCAATGTCAATTTTCAGTTGTGACAAGTCTACATTTGGATTTGGGTTAAATCTGCATCTGAGTTTATTTTTAGCTTCGACATCTCTAACCACTTCTTAGTCCTTGTTTTAGTTTGTCTAATCAGGTCCTGTATGACATTTTTAACCAAGTTTTGTGGATCCATAATATTTTAAAAAGTGTTTATTTGTAGCTATCACCCATTCACTCTTCACTTGGGATATATTCTCCATTCTTTGAAGAATCTATATATGGAGAGAGATGTAGATAAAGATATAGATAGATAGATAGATATTTTTCATAATGCGTAGTCAATCAGTTTCACTCTAGCAATTCTATCCTATCTCCCTTCGTCTTTATTTTCTCTCTTTCCCTCTCTCCTAAGCTCAGCAGTTCCTGTTGACTCTCTTTAGACATGTTTCTCACATATAATTGCACTTGAAGTTGAATCACTATAACTTTTTGGTCATTGTTTAAATGCTTTTTTGTATGATCAATAGAACTCCCACTTCTCTTTGTTCATTTTTTAATAAGATTTGCACTTCGCAGATGCTGCTGTGAGACATGCTAATTGGGGTGCTTCAAAGGTGCGAGACAAACTTCGTCATGATATTGATTCACATGCTTCATCTGTGTGTGCTGCAAAATTGTCCGAGATAACAACTAATCTTGAGGTAATATTGATATAACAATGGTTAATTGGTTGAGCTGGGATATGTTTTTTAATGCCTTCTATTTCTATCAGACACTAAAATAAAAGTATCTTATGCAGAAAAAATTGACCAACGCATTGACCAAGCCAGTGGAGTCTCTCTTTGAATCAGGTGGAAAGGACACATGGCTTTCAATAAGAGCACTGCTTAAACGTGAGACTGGATCTGCTATATCTGAATTTTCTGCTTCCGTGGCTGGTTTTGAGCTGGATGAAGAAACAGTTGAAAAAATGGAACAAAGTTTAAGGGACTATGCAAGAAAAGTGGTGGAAAATAAAGCAAGGGAAGAAGCTGGAAAGATTTTGATACGCATGAAAGATAGGTAACTGCATCTAAAATATCATGAAATCACGTCAATTATTTTGGTGAAATTTGGTTGTGGATTGTAATATGTATATAGAACTTGATTGACGGTTGAATATTAATGTTTTGGAACTTAGTAGTTAGTAAGGATTGAAACAAAGACATGTAGGCTACTTCATTAGTGTATTCGGATGGATAGCG
>Ga0099823_1007441_pt1 | contig 11119 bp, 3 predicted proteins | sample CowpearedBW_FD_76831 | JGI IMG/M metagenome (GOLD analysis project Ga0099823, IMG submission 76831) | Root nodule microbial communities of legume samples collected from California, USA - Cow pea red BW | ecosystem: Host-associated > Plants > Roots > Nodule | place: USA: California | collected... | reverse complement strand
GAAAATCTAATCCACATCCATTTTGGATCCAAATAATGGATGTGGATCCAAATTTGTGTCCATAGGGCTGACACCAAAGAATTTGACAGATTTGGCCGAATACTTCCAAATTTTATCCAGGATCAACTGGGTCAAATCTCGATCGGGACCGACTTGATAGAATTTGGCCTAATTTAACCAAATTTTGTACAGGGTCACGGTAATTCAATCAAATACGACTAAATTTGGGCTAGTCCGTCTCAACCTTTAGCCTAACCTAACAAAATATATAAAGTGAAAATTTGGATTGGATATTTTGGATTATCCATTTTGAAAATCTAGATTTCGAGAATGAATAACTAATCCATAAAATATATAAAATGTATATTAGATTGATATCCAGATCCAATAAAATGGATATTAAATGATTTGATATAACTTTAAAACAATTTTAAATAAAGTTCAATGTAAAATATAAATTTAAATAAACTTAATTTTGCTAAAAATATTTACTTGAAAGATCAATTTTGGATAGAAATATTTGTGTATATTTATATAAAAATTAAATTTGGTTTCAATTTGGAGATGGACAAAATTACTCCATTTAAACAAAAATTGATACTAAATTGAGATAAAAATTAAAATATAGAGACCAAATTGAGAATAATGACATGTGACACTGTCACTATCACATCACACTGTCACGTGGCATGTAACAAATTTTTAATTTTTTAGAAAATAAATAAAAATAGAAAATTCAAAAAATTCAAGAACTGACACGTGACACGTGACACTCATCTAACGGAATAGACTTGATTGCAACGAATTTCCCAAAACATAAACCAAATTGAGATAAAAAAAATAAAATGACCAAATCAATATTTTTTTACGAAGATGGAAGATCAAATATATAATTAAATCTATTTTAATTTAGTATCAAAATGTCACGTTAAACCTTATGACAAAGTTTATTATTTGTAATAAAATTGATTTTTAGGTGACTAATATTTTTTTCTTATCCCAAGTATTTACTTATTTATAAGAATCTCATGAATCTATTTTAGGACTTGTAGTGGTAGAAACTAGACGAAAATAAAAGTTTGGATAAATCAAAATACCAACATCAAATAAGAATTATTAAAGGTTGATTATTTCTGATTTAAAGAGAAGCCCTAAATTAGCCCTTTGAGTAGGGATATGTAAAGGTTTCCTTGCCGACCATAACACACCACATCCATGTGATACATACGTACTACATTTGTTTTTATTCCAAATCTTTATATAACTCTAAGTTGTCCCTTCCATATGTTTCATCAATTTATCACTACTTTCAAAATGGAACACATAACTAATACAGGATTTTGCAACTGATAGGAATGCTAAAAATATTAATGACTTGTCACTTTTATTTAAGGATTTTCTCTTCTGATTTCATTTCTAAATTTCGATCTTTTTGTTTCTATTTCAAACCTACAACTCTTGTTTCTTTTAAAAACAAAATAAAATCTTAAACTAATGAAGCCAAAATTCTACGTTTTTTTTCTTTTTTTTTCTATTTATAATTTTTTTTTCATTACCGAATAAAGTGTTAACAGTTTTATAAAAGTTCAAAGTACATGAATTGACCGTGTACCAGTTTTACACTTTCAACAATTCCTAATCATCTTACATGTAATCTTTAAGCTAGATATTGTAAATATTAACAAAATGATCATATACTACAATCTTTAACTGATTCATGGTATAAAAATATTTATAAATGTTTCGGGTGTAGGGACCAAGTTCCTACTAAGAATCACTTCAATTTTTTTACTCCTTTCTTCTCTAAGTCTCCTCTTTTCTAAAAAACTCATATTTTCTGTCAATTTTGTTTTGATTTTTTTTTTGTAGGAAATATTTATAAATTTTGTTATGGAAAAAAAAAATTTGCAGGAAATTCCTGCCAATTTTTTTGCAAAAGATTTTGTATAAAAAACTTTTCGCAACAAATTTTGTAGGAAATATTTGCGAATTCTATAATTTTGTAGGAAATAATTACCCACGAAGGAATTACCTGCCAATTAAAATTCTTAGAAAAAATAGCAGGAAAAAGTCTTTTCTTGCAAATTTTTTTAACAAATTTGCAAGAAAATTCCCATGTAATATGAGATTTTTTAGTAATGTGATCTGCGATAACTTCCTCACCAAAAAAGCTTCCTTCTCTCTCGATCGGTTAAACAGACAATTAAAATAATTTTATTATTAATTATGTTAGAACTTCAAGTGAAAATTGAAAAATTCAATTTAAACATAACTTAAAAAGTTAAATGATATATAAGAAAAAAAAAACACACAAATCATCTTAAAATGTTTTAAGTTGGAGATGGTGTGTTATATATAGAAAATTTAAATCTCTGGATAAGTGAAAAAAAATATCAATAAATTATTGGTAAGTTAAGTTGAGGTGTGTTATATACGTGACAAAAAAAAAAAGTGAATTAATTCAAATTAAACATTTTTTAATCAACATGCTGCGAACAGACTCAAATTAGTTGAATTATTTCACTAAACAACAAAGTTTTATCACATTACATGAGAAACAAACCAAATTGAAGAAAAAAACGAGATAGAAAAAAGTGAAGGTATTGTATAAATATATGAACATTATTGTTTGTGAAAAACATAAGGGGTTTGTTTTTATGTGAATTTATTTGAATAACTCTTCTCCTTGATTTCATAAAAGTATATCAAATTATATTTTTAAAAATTAATAATCAACACATGTTCACTGTACTGCATCTGAATTCAAACTATAAAAACCTTACAATGTATCTTACTTGCTAGGTTGCTCCATTATTGTGCCAAGCTCAATGGCCCACCTTCCATTACTGCATATGCCTACCTTAACTCTTCTCTTAGTTAGCCTTCTTGACCCATCACTTACTCCAACTTTTAAATAGAGAAAAAAAAATCATAACTTTAAGAATTAGATATCTAAATTTTATCTCTAGTCGATGTGAGATTTTTAATAATTAATAGTGGTACAATAGATTTAACAAATAACAAATTCCAGTATGATAGTGTTAGGAGTCCAAATATGAGTCTAAGTCCCACATGGACTAGAAAAGAGAAAGTAAAACATATATAAGAATAAAGTCTCATAGACCCGTTGTCTTAAAATTTTGGGTTGAGAGTGATGTCAATACCTTATCTGGTTAGACTCAGGTCTAATTGGTATTATATCTCCTCAATAATACCCCTCTATTAAACCTAACATATACTTGTATTATTCCAATTTTACATTAAAGTGATTGAAGTAGAATAATGATTTTGTAAAAAGAAAAACGATTGGAATGTTTTATTAAAGTGTTTTGTATAAATAAAACATTAATATCTGTGTGATACTATTGATCACAATTAATGATAACAATTACCATATATTTTTTATAAACAAGGAAAATTATTTTTTGACAAATTTTTTATAAATAAAATTAAAATAAAATAAAATATTATTTTTTAACCAAAATAAAATAATAAAATAATATTTTTTAATCTAAATAAGTAGTTTATCAAAGTTTGTAAAAAAAAAACTTCGTTAACTTACCCTTTTCCTATAAACAAATAATGTTATGATTCAAAATTTGGTTTTCCCTCCATTTGTGTGGTTGGGGACACGAATAGCAGAGGATGCCAACATTCAGTTTTGCATTTGGTAGAAATCCTGCTCTCACTTACGACAATTATTGGGTTATGACTAAACATAAATATTTTTATCTTTTTTTGATTACTATCTTTTCTAAAAAGGCTCACATCATCACTCATATAATCTTCATGTCCTTCTTCTGTTCTCTTCTGTCAAAGGTTTTCTACACTGTTCCATAGCAGAAGCAAAGAAAAAAAATGATTGATAGCTAGCATTGCTCCACTTTTTATTTAAGTTTATGAATTTGTTATTAGTTTATTTGCTATTTAAGGTCTGAAAATTTGAAGATTTTCATAAATTTTTTCTGCTACATCAAGACAAATACAATTAATAAGATAGGTCATATCTAAAGTTTAGGTATAACACACACCACCACTATTAAATAAAGTCCATTTAAGAATGTTGCAACAGTATTAATTTAAAGATAACGTTTTAATGATCAGTTCTTTTATTCACGCTACCAGTTTTTCTTAACTAACTATATTAAAGAGTGATTTTGTTCACAGTATGATATCCAACAAACAAATTCTTTAATAATGAGATTATAACCAATGCTATAATAAAAAATACCCCAATTCTTTTACCTTTTACTTATTATGTAATTTATAATTAATATTTAACCGAATTTTAACCTCTTTAAATGTATACAATAATTAATAAAATAAAATAAACATAGAATATACAGTGCCATTTATCTTGATTTGATTTTTAAGTTAATAAAATTAATATATATTTTTAATTTCTAACTCTCTTAAATTAAAGTTCTGACTCTGTCTATTGACAGTGAAACTCACAAGTATTTGAGATGTACCCAAAACTGTGAAAGTGTTGTAATTTTGAGATTCTGGAATCTGAACTGAGAAGTAAAAATATTAGTAGTAATTTCAAAAGAGATCATGGGGAGCAACATGATGAACACTATGATTCAGTTTTTCCTCGGGAAAAGGGAAAACCTGTTTCTTTACAGCTTTTCATTTCTCATTTGACTGCAAATTCATTTCTTTCAAATTACGGCTCTTCCACCAGTGTGAAATCAAATCACGAACCACTTCATGCTAATTAACAATCACCAATTAATTAATAAAGTTAAAATTAAAGACAATGCTTAAACCCAACGAGAAGGCAATCACAGAAAGTTGACATCTTTTTTGCTGAACTAAACAATTGGTAATGGGGTATGAAACACTTTCACGACATCAATAATTAACATCCAAATTACGCGTCGTACGTTTTTTATAAAGTTGTTATTGATTAAACAGACCACATCGGATACTATGAATTGTGTTTTAAATTTTTGATTTTGAAGCAATGCAATTATTGTATGGTGCAAGGTGTGTCTGAGATGGAAAAAAAAATGTAGGAGAAGACAAATCTGAGAACTGAGATATTATTTAAATAAAGAGCCAAAAAAGAGTGATGGGAAACCTTGATCCTTTATTAAATTCCCACCATACCCTTCATACATTGAACAGTACATTCTCGCATGTGTCTTTTCAACAATTTCGGTTTCATAAATGAAGAATTTATGTAGCAGTATTTATTCACACTTTCGAATTTTGATTTTATTGTAGCATGGGGTGGGTCCTGTCTGCACAAAGCAATCAGTGCCATTGCTGAAAACGGAACAGAGGCATATTACTACGTTCTGTTCTGCATCTCTCTCTATAACCTTTCCACCACAACCATTTCATCCGCGCTTAGGGTTTTTTCCTTTTCTTCTCCTTCTTCTTTTTCCCACTTTCTTTTCACCGTTTAAAGCTGCTGCGTCAATGTGTCATTCCATCTTCGCCTTTGCTTCATCTCGCTGCTACTGCTTCTTTCCGATCGCATTTGCTTCATTTTAAATTCTGACTCCTCCAACCAATATGTATGCGTATTTCTTTCTCTCTCTCTCTTTATCTATCTGAGGTGAATATTGTCTGCCTATACCGTACATCTTTGCAGATTTCGACCTTTTTCTTTTTGCGGTTCGAGTTATTTTACTTTTCAGCTGCTTTGGATTTTAATATGTGAAAAAGGATTTCTAGTTCGAGTTCATGTACTTGTGTGTGTGTGTGAGAGAGAGTTCGTTTTGGTATTTTTGTTTTAATTTTTTTGGTGAGGTTTGGTGTTGGGACCATTTTTTTTGGGGATGGAGATAGATCCTAAGTTCACAGGACCACCCCCTCCTTTCGTAATAGGGTAATGTGATTGTGAAAAGCAACAAAAAACTGGCTCACGGCTTCGCCTGGCTCTGCATTTCTCCTGATCTGGTGATTGTTTAGTTTTATGAACACTTTTAGAAAGATAAGAGAATAAAACAATGCTTCTCTGTTGTGATTCTTTTTGGAGGGGGGTTGTCTTAATGGTTTAAATAACAACAAAGGGCTTCGATTTGAGTGTTTTTACCTCAGTCTGGGGTCCAATGAGAAGCAGTAAGAGATGTTGTTAGGAGTAATAGTTGAGGCATATTATGAATAGCAACGAAAAGTGTTTTGTTTATCTTTACTTGAGTATATAGTTATTTGGCTCTGATTGTTTTCTTCTTAGGGCTTGTTTGGTGGTGGGGGAAGGGGTGGGAATTTTGGAGGAAGTGGAAGGGAGAATAATGGGATTATGCAAAGTTAAATAATATTTTTCCATACACTTATGGACTTCTTGCATTGTCTTTCAATTTCGTTTCATTCCCTTTCTCTTACTTATTAAATTAATTTTTTCGTACTATTTTCTTTGTTTGCTGATGCCTTCAAATGTTGGCCCTTATAGCAGGGTTTCAAATGTCATGTAGCTGGTAAACAGAGTGAATGTACCATTCAGACTTCAATTTTTATCTATCTAAAGAATGGTTTTGATGCCGGGTTCTCTTTCCTTGGATTTTGAGTTTATGGTGTATGATATACGTGAAGTGAACTAGTAGTGAGACTTGAGCATGGCGAATCAACGTTTATGTGTTGCCTCTATATTATGAAAAGGTACGTTAGCTGAGCATTTAATCCAGTAATGGGTTCATTCTCAGGCACTTCCGAAATAGTTGAGGCAAGGGAGGAGCTGAATACAAGGAAAGCTCCTGGGATTTATCGGTACAATTCTGAGTGTAGCACGTCTGAGAAAAGTCACAAACTTTCGATGCTGAAACTCGGATGCAAGGATGATCTAGACGATGATATTAATAAGCTGTTTGAATCAATTGCTCTTAAGTCTTCGTCAAGGGATCTGGGTCTTTTACAAGACGGCACAAGTCCTAGACTGAAAAGTGCGTTAAAAAAGCCAATTACAATGGGTGTTCCTCGGTCCCCAAGAGTTGGGGCTTCTGAGCCTGTTAATTTAAAGCAAGCATTAAGAGACCTTTGCATATCTAAGGCATCGGAAATGGCCGCTATGAAGAGATTATCAAAGTCAACAGCTTCTCCAAGAATATCTGAAGTTGGGAAGATACAGACATTGTACAATTCAGTTGTAGTTGAAACCAATCGACCTGGGCCTTCCTCTGTTGAGAGCAAGGAGCGTCAAATTGAAGTAGCTCTTGTGCCAGAAAAAAGTAAGTCCCTTTCATTGGTGAAAACCTCTCAATCTTATCAACCTGCCCAAATCGCATCGTCGAGCCGAAACATTCATTCGTCTCGGCAAATTGCTGTTGCCACCACTCAATATGATTCTGGGACTTCATTGATACAAAGTGATTTGGCATGCCCATCTAGTAAAGTTGGAATTCAGTCACAAAGAGTGGTACCTGTTGAAACAGAAGAACAAGCATCTGCCTCTTCATCTTCTCTTCCTAATACAATTGGAAGCAAGCTAGAGGTGCCCAAAAATGCTTCTTCCCCTAAAAAGTTGGGTAATAAAGCATGTGTGTCAAGTAACGGGAAAAAAGGTAGGTCGCAAACTGAATCTTCATCTACTTCTGCAAATGGCAACAGAGTTAACAAACTGCCACGCCATGCCCCCCGCACTGTTAAATCAGTCATCAAGAACAAGAATCTGACTAAGAAGAAACTAAAGGAGGATTCGGGTTCTGCTTTATGTGGTCCTATGCCCAATGTAGTTAAGAAGCCAGTTCCTGGTACGCCTCGGCTAATTTGTGAGAGATGTAGATGTGCTTTAGAAAATACAAGTGAAGAAAAAAACCAAGATGCTGTGGCATTGGACTCTACCAGTCCTGGAAATGGAGTAAACAAGAGTAATGTACAGTCCGGCTTAAACAAACCTGGTTTGGTGCTAACTGGCGGTAATAAAAGCAAAACAGTTGCAAAAGTCAAGAACTCCAAGTTGAAAGAGCAACTTGAATTTTCGCAAAGCTCTAAAAGTAGTCAAGGGGAGTACAGTAGTAGTACAAGTACCAGTGATGAGAGCAATGTAAGTGGCTCAAGTCGTAGCACTAGGCCTCACATGTCAAAAGATGTCAGATGGGAAGCCATACGACATGTTCAAATGCAGCATGGAGTCTTGAGCTTGAGAAACTTCAATCTCTTGAAGAAGCTTGGTTGTGGAGACATTGGGACCGTATATCTTGCGGAACTAATTGGCACAAGCTGCTTGTTTGCTATTAAGGTCATGGACAATGAATTTTTGGAAAGGAGAAAGAAAATGCCTAGGGCTCAAACTGAAAGAGAAATACTAAGGATCCTGGATCATCCTTTTCTTCCCACAATGTATGCACAATTTACATCAGATAATCTATCGTGTCTTATCATGGAGTATTGTCCAGGAGGAGATCTTCATGTTCTACGGCAGAAGCAGCTTGGTAGATGTTTTTCAGAGCCAGCAGCAAGGTAAGATACTAAGAGCAAGTGTCCAGTAATATATTAGGATTTTATTTTCTGTTTGGTCAGAAGTTATATGCAACGACTCACACACTAAATTTTAGGCGTTCAATAAATGATATGATTTCTCAACTGCTCAAGTATTTCCTGGCATAAACGAATACATCTAATTTGCTCAATTATTCTTGCAGCGCTTGTGATCATTCTCGTGTTATGTAATGCATATATGTCCTTATCTGATGTATTAATAAGTTTTGGACACGTTTCTTTTGTATAGTATATTACTTTACTGCGGCACTATACTGAATATGATTCTATGCGTTTTATGTTGCTGCTTTAATTAAGAAGGCTTCTGCGTTTTATGTTCCCTCGTAAATCATAACAGTTATGAAATAAACTCAGTAGTTGTTTCATTGATTGTGCTCACTTGGAATTATCCATTCTTTGTCGATCAAAACTCTGTTCCTTATAAATTTGGTAGATTTGAAACTCTTAGACAATAAAAGTATACGGACCCTTACCTGTTCACAATAAATAGAAGAGGTTCTGTTAAATATATTTTAATAATTTATTGTGTTTTTTATTTAACTTGAACGGTTAAAATAAAAACCAACCAACATTGTTCTAATAAAATCGTATCCATGAGTTGGGGTTTACTGACCAGCAAGGCTTTTATTGCTATGTTCTCTGTTTGCTATTGTGCAACTTGGTTGTGCATTGTGCCACGTATTTCCTTTGCCTATGCCTCAGTTAGCTATGATCTCCCTGTTGTACCCACCTACTGAATCTCCATCCTCTCAATGTCATATTTCTAAAACCTTGCAGTATTCTCCAATAGTCTGACCTCCATTTTTGAGTTCTCTTTCTTTACGTTGACAAAGGCGATATTGTTTGAATTACTGATTATTACGGTAATAGTTTCTTTCCTCAGCATAAAGTGGTAACATCAATTGAATATTTCTGAAACTTACGTATATGTATCGTGCAGGTTCTATGTTGCCGAAGTCCTTCTTGCTTTGGAGTACTTGCACATGCTTGGAGTTGTTTACCGTGATTTGAAACCTGAAAACATTCTTGTTCGGGAAGATGGCCACATTATGCTCACAGATTTTGATCTGTCCCTGAGGTGTGCTGTAAACCCAACACTTCTGAAATCATCTTCTGATGTCGACCCTGCAAAAATTTCTGGTCTAAGTGTGCAATCAAGTTGCATTGAACCATTCTGCATCGAACCATCTTGTCAAGTTCCATGCTTCAGCCCAAGATTCCTACCTGCGGCTGCAAAAACAAGGAGATTAAAAGCTGATCCTTCTGCCCAGATCAGATCATTGCCACAGCTAGTGGCCGAGCCCACTGATGCAAGATCAAATTCCTTTGTTGGTACACATGAATACCTGGCTCCTGAGATCATCAAAGAAGAGGGACATGGAGCTGCAGTTGACTGGTGGACATTTGGTGTTTTTCTCTATGAACTTTTGTATGGTAGAACACCCTTTAAAGGTTCTAACAATGAAGAAACATTGGCCAACGTAGTGATGCAGAGTCTTAGGTTCCCTGACCACCCATTTGTTAGTTTCCAAGCAAAGGATCTGATTAGAGGGTTGTTGGTTAAGGAGCCTGAAAATCGTTTGGGTTCAGAGAAAGGGGCTGCTGAGATTAAACAGCATCCTTTCTTTGAAGGCCTTAACTGGGCCTTAATTCGTTGCGCTGTCCCTCCAGAACTTCCAGACTATTATGATTATGGAGTTTCAGACATGATTAACTCACAGGTTAAGGGTGCTAAGTACTTAGAGTGTAAAGTAGGAGAGCGTGTAGAATTCGAGTTGTTTTAAAGACATTGCTTTCTATTGAAAATGGCATTCATGTTATGGATTCTCATTTATGGCTCCCTGTCAGTGTCGAGATGTAATTTATTTGTAAGCCTTAAGCTTAACAGCCTTGTTGCGAATAAGTTTTATATCATGATTTCTTGCATTAGGAAGTTAGAGATTAGGCACTAGGAAGAGGTTCATGTCATATGGCAACTCTACGGTTAATAATCACATTCTCAAAGATCAAATATTCCAACAAATAAAAAGTCCTATTCCCATATTCCCCGTGTTGACTTGTTAATAAAAGATCCTGCCACTTTAACATCAGACTCCAATATTGAGACATAATGAGATCTGAAATCATTTTTAATCCAAAATTTTAAGGCATCAGAAAAATTTTAAGATATCAGATTTATCAGTCTTTTTTTTTTCTTATGTAATATTTAATTTGGTTAATTATATTTAATGTGAGAATTACACTCTTGATTAGATCACTTGAACAAATTTATAGTCGCTATTGTTGTTTTACTTCAGGGTTTGAAAAAGGCAAATCCTAACCTCTAGAAGAATGATAAGTGGTAGAGCTCCATTTTAAAATGTTTCTATCAATTTAGCGGTGAATGGTAATGAAAATAAGCCAAGTAATCTTTGATTTTGCTACTGTGGGATGAGGACGTTGTGCTCTCCATTTTGAAATGCACCTATCATTTTAATTATTTATTTTATTATAATATATCGTAATAGAAGTATCTCCTTTTTCATGTTTTTAAATAATTTACTTTCCATTTTTAAAACTTTTGTTACCTTTATTTATACTTAATAGTTATGGAAAAAAACAATAAAATTTATTCTATGAAAGTTAGATTTGATGCTCAACATGTGTAATCTCATGTGTGATACTAATATAT
>Ga0099823_1007436_pt1 | contig 11120 bp, 2 predicted proteins | sample CowpearedBW_FD_76831 | JGI IMG/M metagenome (GOLD analysis project Ga0099823, IMG submission 76831) | Root nodule microbial communities of legume samples collected from California, USA - Cow pea red BW | ecosystem: Host-associated > Plants > Roots > Nodule | place: USA: California | collected... | reverse complement strand
TTAATTACTTTAATTATTGATGGGTCTCAATAAAATTAATCAAATTAAATTTTTGTTACTAAAACTTTTATTTTTTAATTATTTTTATTATATTAAAAATAAAATATATTTGGTCATTATTATCTTAATTTCAGTAATTATTTTAGTTAAGCCACATGGGTCGGTGGTCGGAAGAACTTGGGTGGACGCGCATGAGTTGGAGAAGTCTTTTTTCTTTTGATTTGATCTGAGATAGTTTTTTTTTATCGGACTTTTCCTTTTCTTAATATTAATAAATTATAAATGTGGAAAACGTGATTGGCTCCCATATTTATTATGTATGCCATTGACCGAGCAGACATTAGTTCAGAGCATTCAGATTTATTACAAACTTTATATCTGTTTTATTTCTTTCTTAAGCCACGCATTTAAAAAAAGCATATTTAATACTTATTTTCAAAATTTAAGATAATATTAATTATTTTTTGTAATAATACCTTCAGAGAGTTGGCATAATTTTTTATTAATTTATACACACACACGTACATATATATATATATATATATATACATATATATATATATATATATATATATATATATATATATCATCTTACTTTTTTAGGATTCGATTATTTAGAAACTCGCTTACATGAAAATTTATTGAAAAAAAAATATAAAATGATAATCAATTAAAAAAATCATTAAAATAAAAATAATTTAAAAAATATGACATAATTTTAATTCTGTAAGGCTAGATGTCGTATTTATTCCACACAATCATGATATTTGCTAATCTTGTTGTTACTTACCTTATTCTGCTTATGAAACTAATTATTTGTAATTTTTCTTCCCCCAATAAAAATAAAATACGAAATTGAACTAAATTTAACAAAAATATATCCCTTCACATCTCCGCCAAACCTTTTAAATATATATTTTTGACCATTCAAACCTTATGAAGGTTTTGAACACAACCTCATAGAAAAGGAAAACCATATGATGTTCATTTATGAAGTCTTTCTCATATTTGACTTACACGTTTTCCATTGCATTGATAACCATGAACACGGAATATCACATTCCAAGTCTCCTATGGGCTCTATACAACTTCCCTTCCTCACTAACGAGATTAGAAGTTTGATCTATCATCTATAAATTCAAGTTTGAAATGTTTTTTATTGAGAGCGATTTCAATAGTAATAACAATGAAATTTATTTACAAGAGTAATAAAAACTTCTGTAGTGAAGACTTTGTAATTATTTTTTCATAAAACTATATCATAAAAATTACAAAAAAAAAAACGATAAATTTATGAAGTTTGTAACAATTTTATTATTTTTTAAAAACATTCAGAATTACGATAATCAGTAAGAAAATAATAATGTTTGAGTAAAGAAAGATAGGTTTCGAAATGAAATAACTTTTTTTTTTCTTCTAAAAACAACTTCATAATAAAACTTTTGAATTTTTGTTACCAAACAAAAAATCAGAATAAAATCCAATTTTTTTTACCAAACACAAATCACGAATATCTATCATTGATTAGTATTTCAGAATAACTTTAGAAGGCATAAATCGACACATACGCATGATTTATGTTTAGTGACCATTATTTAATCGATACACGTTTTAGAATGTTACCAACTCGAAAACAATATGTTACGTACGTTATCAGTAGATAAGACTATTTTTTCTAATTTCTGTATGATTAGAAGTGACGTAAAACTATATTTTGGGGATAGGAAAATTTATTATAAGATATGTAAACAAAAGATCGGTGGTGTTTCTAAAATTAGGTATGTGTCTACTAATAACCAAACTTAAGTAACTTCAGAAACCCCACCACCAATCTTTTGTTACCGTGGACATAAGCATACATCGTGTCATGGTCAGGTCCACTCGGAAGAGGTTGCATCAGGTATAATAACATCCTAGGCTAGCCTAGGCTAGGACCAATTTTGTCTCAACAGCGTCTCAAAACATAGTGTGCCAAAAATATAATGATTAACATCAATCAAATATATGTTGTTTGTTCTCAAATCAGTGAATGAAGAATCGACTTCGCAGTGTAAAAGGTAATTTACGAAGTGAACAACCTGAGTTAGAGCAGAGGATGTTTGAAGGACTAAAATGGGGTAGGACCAAGTTACCGGGATACAGAGTGCATATCTACGTGCAGCAGCCGGTGGAAGGAGGAGTTGACTAGGCCGTTGCGCTTCTGCAAAAGCATTTTATTTGTACAGAATCTACTCAAGAAGTTAACCATTTCAGTCTAAATCACTTGAAAACATCATGTTAAGTCCACATAATTCATAATTCACGAAATAACAATAGGAACACCAAAACAGCAACTAAGGCTATCCGAAGCCAGTGGTGAAAAATTACACGGCAAAACCATAAATGCGGAATAAAAAAGCCATAAAAATCTACCATCAGATGAATCAAAATTAAAATCCTGCCTGAGATGCAAAAAAAAGTTCTACCATCAGATGAATAAAATGAAAGATCAGTCTACTGGTTGATCAACTTCTGCATATGCATTTTCAAGGTGCGCTTGCTCTGCTTCTTGTACCTCCTTCTCAGTTTTCCTTCCCTTCTTAGATTTGTAGTATACACTCATAAAGGTTCCAACAGCTCCGTACTTCCTCCTAACACTCTCATATAAACCAGCATCAAACATCCTCCAGAAGCTTTTCTCCGACAGCTCGGACACAGCATACTGTGGTTGAAAACCGTGGTTTTCAATCAACCAGCTCTCCATCTTACGCACTGCTTCTGCCCCATCAAATACCTCACCCCTGAGAACAGGACCTGGTGCATAGTAAACTCCAACATCTGTGTACATTTGAGCAGTTTGGGTGTCTCCCTGCCTACGATGTAGTTCGAACCCTGGCTCTGGGTAAATCATAGTTTTGATAGGCAGCTTGAACATTTTGTGTGGGCAGAGCCAAATGGGGTATACCTGTGTATTGAAAATCAACAGTGTAAGAAACCAAATATACGACAGCACCAACTGGGTTATATAAGAAAAATAAATTCCAGAGACAACAAATAGAAATATCAACTTTAATTGAAATACCATATAAACTAGTACAACTCAGACAAATAAGTAACATCACATGCATCAGAAAAGTAGAATACTATTTCTTGAATATTGACGAGAGGTAATCAAATCCTTCACGTGTTATAAAAACGAGACAGGAATTAGTTCAGATGTTAATACAAAACAGTGAGTTGGGGATAAAAAACATGGGATCTAGTTTAATTAGAACATAACAGACAACGAAAATGACCTTTGCCTCCAAAGTAACTGTTAGTGTTCAGCCTCAACTTCTGATTCATATTATTAAAAACAACTTTATCTAGTTCAAACAAACAGTCCGAAAAAACAATGTAGAACACTATTAACGTTGGGTAAGAAGATTTACCTCCATCTCACGGTGAACCCATTCTAAAGCATCTCCCACCTTGTACAAAGGAACAAGCATGTCCTGGATTACGTGCATTTCGTGATAATAGTTTCTTATAGCATCACCTTGAGTTGCCTTGAGGAGAGAAACCTTTGGTGGCATCAACCAGCCAAACAGAAACCTAAACCAGCATTGATCAGCGAATGGGAGGATGAGCTTTCCCTCCCAGTACAAGCATCTTGTGTGCCTGTGATAATATTCTCTGGTGGGAATGTATTCTACAAACTCTCCTTTCTTCAGTGCCGTCTGTGCATGCTGATAGAACCAGGGTTTAAACCACCACCCTACACTGTTTATCTTATTCCCCTTCTTCTTGGCCTCTTCCTTTGAAGCATATCTTCCCGTCATCATCACACCCTCTGTGGCAGTATAAACCATTCCTTCAACAAAGTCTGGAACCTTCTCCTCATTATCCTGGTCTCCATCTCTTGGAGCAAAAGAATCACAGTACGCCTGTGCGAGATCTTGCAGGTTGCCAACAACAGGTTTGTAGGTTAGCTTCATGTACTCCTTAACGGGAATAAGCCTAATCTCAGCAGCAACAAGAAGGCCGAGTGTGCCCTGAGACCAGGGAATGGCATAGTACAAATCAGAGAATTCATTGTCTTTGGTGGCTCTAACAAGAGTACCATCAGCCAACACAACTTCGTAGGCCACCACAGTATCAGAGAAAAGGCCATATTTGTGGGAGCTTCCTTCTATTCCATAGCCGTTAATGAGACCACCGACAGTGAGATCATCAAGCTCGGCCACGACAGCAAGGGAAAGATTCATGGGTACGGTCGCCCTCGAGATCTGTCCCATGTTGACCAGAGGCTCCACTCTTGCAATCATCCGTTCTCGGTCGATATCAAGTATATTCCTGAAAGCGGACAAATCAACTTCAAAATGGCGGGCTCTCTTGTAGTCAACATTTCGCATCCCAACAGCAATCCAGGGCTTACGAGCAGTACAGACAAGACCATCCTTGGATGGATCTCTCTGTTTGAGACGCTTTATAACCTTCCTCACATTCTCATCATGCTCCTTCTGACGGGTCTTATAGGACTTCCACTCAGATCTCACATCCCCAAGGTACGTGAGGAAATAAATGGTGAAGGATATGGGAAGGACCACAAAAATAACAAGGATCCATCGAAACTGAACAAAGTAGTCCACCCAAATCTTCTTCCTCTTCGGGCGCAAGGGAGCCTCAAGATCCGACATCGTTAAGATGATTTACTCCTGCCACATCACCAAAATTACATCACCAAAAGTCTAAAATCGACAGTTACCAACAAACACAAAAAAAATAACTGCACACAAGTAGACTAAATGAAAAGACAGAATAACTCCATTCAGTACTACAAATACTATCAAGTCATGCAAATTCGCAGCCATTACGACAAAATCCTCAACAGAATTACTATAATGCAAACGTCACAACCAAACGTGATTTGGCCACAAAGTAGAGGTTAAAGTGTGGTGACCACAATTGTGACGTATTCTTATGATATATCGAACCGCTATTAGAGACAACGCAAAAACTGCTTCGAAAGAAGCCATAATTTAAAACAGAACTCGTTGCACGCGCGTGAAACGGCGAATAATCGGAAAAATCATGAAAAACTGACAGTGTATAGCAAAGATCTGAGACCCTACGCAACGGAAAATGCGAATAGAGCCTGAAAATGGAAGTAACGAAAATAAAAAACGTAGGTTAGAAAATCGACGAAGCGAAAGAGATTGTTCTATTAGATTTGGTGGCGTGGTTTGAACCAAATCCGGTGAATCCTTGAGAAGAAAAAACAAAAATAGAAAAGGCTTGAGAAGAAAATCAGAATGCAAAGAGAAGAAAAGATCGAAAAGCTCAGAGTAAGAATCCAAACAGAAGAAAAGCATAACAAATCTGCATAGCATGAATCCAAACAGAAGAAAAAACGGAGAACAGAGAGAGGGAGAGACCTGAGAGAGTGAGAGTGAGGCCGCAGTTGCGAGAGTGAGAGTGAATGAGAAAGAGTGTGCTGGCTTTTTATTCCACTCTACAGTGCACAGTAAAATCTTCGGTAATTTACACTTAGGTCCTTATTCTAATTACTGCTTCGGTCCTCCATCTTGTGTTTTATTCTACAATGACTACTTCTAATAAATAATGGTGTTAAGAGAGTGCGTTTCGCTGGAAAACACTATTACTTTGCTCGCGATTTTTGGATCTAACTGCTTTAAAACGTGATAAATTCATTACAGAAGATGGACTGTAATAATACTCTGTTAAATAAAAAAATTAATTATTCAACTTATATTTTATTAAATTGAGATTATATGTTATTTTCTTAAAGTTCTTTAAATCCATTAATGAATGTATCACATGTTTTCTTTATTCCTCAGATTTAACTTTATTAGGGTAGTCTAGCTGTTAGACTAGTAGTAGTGTGTGTAAGTATGATTGCAAACCTCGATAATTTTATTTTATTTTTTTAACTTAGGCATTTTTCTTTTTCAAATTAACAAATTAATGTAACTTAGTTCATAAATCTCTTGTTTTTTACTTTCAATTTTGAAGTGTTAATGACAAATGTAAGCATAATTTTATGGATAACGAATATACTTTTTTATATATTTTGGAGTAGTATTGTTTTTTTTATCGGTTATAAATAAAATACTATCAAAATAATCATTACGATCTTTTTCTTAGTAAATAAAAAATAATAATAACATTTATTGATTAAAAATAATTAATATACATTTAATATACATTAATAAAAAATTAAAATAATAAAATAATTATATTTTAATATTATTAAAAATTAAAATATAATTAAATATTAATAAAATTAAACTAATAAAAATATTGTTAAATATCTAAAAGAATCAAAAAAAACAATTAAAATATGAATTAAATAATGAAAAAATGTATTTTAATGATGTTAGAAATTTCAAAAGAAATTTTTTATTTTTAAACATTAGAAGCTATACTTTTCAATCCTTTCAACGTCTTTATTTCAAACATTCACCGAAAAAGCCCTAAAGTGCCAGAAAAATAAGTTTTCTTACTTTTTATCATAGACTTTGAAAATATATTACTTATAAATTTCAAAAAGTACTTTTATTTTTAGAAAATATGTTATACGAATTCACAATATAGTTAATTATATTAATTTTCAATATTAAATTAATAATCATTAATTATATGTTCATCATGGTTAGCATTTTAGAAAAAACATCTGAGAAGCAAATATTAAGAAAAATAACCCCCGACATTAAAAAACACATTTATTGCACTGTATGGAAAATAAATATCATAAATGTCAATTATTAGCTGTAAAATTAATATCAATTAGTCAATAAATATCATAAATATTTCAGTTTCAAAATGAAAAAAATTAATACACATTACTATTAATTAACTTTTCATTTATTACTGTAAAATATTTTTTGAAATCTTTAATTAACTAATTGATAATTCTAGTTGAATAAATTAAGGATTACATTTTACAATTGGTAAAATAGAACTGTCAAAATGGGTTGGAATCCGCGAGTCAATTTGGCTCACCACGGATTCGGGTCGGGTTGGGTTAAAATTTGTTTATAAATTTCAATAGGGTTGATTTTTGACTCGGTTCATTTAGAACCCGGCTCATCCGGGTTGAACCCGTGGTGAGCCGGGTTGACTCACCAACCTGTAGATAAAAGGGTCACACAAGTTGGGTCGGGTTGAGTTAAAATTTGTTTACAAATTTCAATACATGTTGATTTTTGACTCGACTCATTTAGAACTCGGCTCATCCAGGTTGAACCGGCTCACCAACCAGCAGATAAAAGGGTCACACAAGTGTTTTTATTTTTTTTATTAAGTTGAGCTTTACATTTGGGCCATGTTAAGTTGTTTTTTTTATACAACACATAAATAATTTGTATTTTTTTTACTTTGGTTTGTGTTTGGATTGTATGAAAGTTTATTTAGACTTTAATTATAATTACAATTTAATTTTGACAGAAAAAAAAAATAATAAAAAAATAATTTTTTTTAATTAAGTGAACCCGTGAGCCAACCCGTGATGAGTCCAGCCGAATTCAAATTTTTTTGACTTGCGAAAAAGTGAACCAAGTTTACTAAATCATCAACCTATGATAAATCGAGCCGGATGAAGCCGTGTTACATGTTTTGAAAGCTCTACTTAAAAACATATAATTGCAATTTCTAAAACCAGTACAGCCGTTGATTTAATGAAAGTACGAGTCTGTATCATTTTATTTTACTTTTATGTCACAATCTTCGAATAAAATAAAAAAGAATGATATGATTTTTTTTATGGTAGATATTTTGACTGTGAAGAAGGTAGAAAATGGGCCTTTCAGAAAGATAAATCTGTAGAAAGTAAAGTATATTCAAAGTTTGTCGTATTGATATGCATGAAATAGAAAAAGGAAAATAAAAATGGAAAAAATGAGATCTAAAAGATTAGAATCTCAACGTAAAAAGGGCAAAGCAAACAAATTTCATTATTTCATTGGCACTCTGTTCCTGAATCACGTGGAATGTGTCCCCACCATGTGACTTACAGACACGCAACCACTGCAACGTTAGAATTGTTTGTTTAGTAATAAATGTTATTTCTTTTCTAAAACAAACGCTAATAATAACGCTGTGCCTCGAAAACATTTTTTTTCTTTTATTTTTATAATTACTCCAATCAGATTCAATATCATTAAAAAAATCAAAATAAATTAAAATGATAATTAAAAGTAAAAGTGCATTAAAGTATCATTATCTGATTGGTTTTGATTGTCCACTAATTAAGAGATTACAGCTGGCTTTTTATTTTAGATATGTTTTTGTCTTTTAATTTTTATTCAAAATTAGAATTAATTATTTTTTAAATTTTAGTTAAATTTTGTCTCTGAATTTAAAAATACATGAATTTAATCATTTTAATTAAATTTTTAAGTTTATTTAACGTTTCATGTTTCTCACCTAATATCAGAGTAAAAATATATCAAATGGTATAAACAAACTCAAATGTTATATTGAAATATGTTTGAAATGTTAAATAAACTTAACAAAATTTAATTAAAATGACTAAATCCACACATTTATAAAATTGAGCGACTGAATTTGATAAATTTTTTTAAAAATGACTAATTTCAACTTTTATTTAAAATTAAGGATAAAAACATATTTCACTCTTGAAAATGTGTTTTATGTACAAATTTTAATCATTTTTCAAGACTTTTAGTAAACTTTTTTTAACGGTTGTTTAAGATATTGGTTAACCAGATCGTTGAGTTTCTATTTAAATTATTTCTCATGATCTACATAACTTAAGTAATATTTCATAGTAGGTAAGAAATTGCTTACGTGTGCATGGTTAGGTTAAGATTTCGACAGAGTATAAATATTTTAAGTATAATTTTGCTTTCACAATATTTGAAGTATATTTCAGAAGTATAAACAAAGTTTATTTATTTATTTACAATATAGTGAAATAGCATCGTTATAATATACCATCCCGTTCCATATATTACTAGTTTTAAAGCTTAGAGCTTCTTCGTAGTTTTATCCATAAAACATTTCAAAGTTAAAAAGAAGAGAGTGTATTAAATTATTTATTACAAATTATTTACAACTTTTAAACTACTCTTCCTAGCTTTTTGACTCTATTAATCAATGAACTCACATCTTTCTTATACTTCAATTAGAGGTTTATTCCGATACGAATAATAGTCTAACATTACAAAATATCTGATACAAGAATAATTTAAATATATTTTTATCCATCAATTTAAAAAAAATAAAATCATAACAAACGTAAAAACATCTATCTAATGTTGTTTACAACAAACATGGGATTACTAATAACATGTAAAATAATTTAGTGTGGGTTGCTTTTAAAAATACAAAAAATAAAATATAAAATATCGAATACAATTATTATTCCAAAAGATGAACGTATTAAATAATTATATGTTTTTTTTAACTTTTTCAAGAATATTCTTAAAAATATTACCCTGTCATCTTTTGGGCTTGGGCGATGATATCAAAGACATGTGGTTGTAACCTCCACTTTGTTATTTTATGGAGATAAATAGGAGTGGGGTAGGGACCATAATGCAAAAATCTTACAGTGAGGGGCCCCATGTGGCAATAAGGAAGTGTTCCTAAATGAGACAGCAAAAAAACAATATCCACATGAAGTAAAAGTAACGAGCATCACCTGATTGTGATGTCCTACATCATTTAAGAACTGTAATTGCAACCAAGCCCTTTGCATTTATATTTTTCATTAATGAATACCATTATACTAAGTCAAAAGAGGAAAATGATTAATCATACAATGATTGGTCGCATAATAGGAAGCTAAAAAAACCAAAAAAAAGAAAACCAAGATATGGAATAAAGGAGTTTTAACTCTGATAAGTGAGTTCAAATTACTTGTTGGTTTAGTTAAATTCTAAGTTTTTTTTTTTTTGTATAAATTTGGAATATTTTTAATTCTTTTTTATTTTATTAAATGTTTAACCTTTTTATATATTTGAATCAATTTTTCATCATTAATTGAAGTAAGTGGTTGTTTGATTTTTTCAATCTCAAGGATCATATAAAAAACTTTAACAATAGAAAAAATGAAGGTATAAAATCCTAATTATATTGATTAAAAGACATTATTTTATTTTCCATATTATTGATTTAAATTTTGTAGTAATGTTCAATTTAAAAAATACGAAACAATGCCATTTTCTTAAAAAAATATATGATTTTACAGATTTATTTTTATTGATGAATGAGTTGTATTATGCTTAAAACGACATACTTAAGAACAAAAATAAATGATAAATATTTAATTAAAAAATGTATAGATTTTAGATACTTCAAGTAACAATTTTTTCTATTTTTCACACAGAGCGTAAATAATAATAATACTATAATAATATGCATCATCTCATTTGACAACAATGAAATTAAACACCAAATATTTATTTAAAAAGTTTCAAAATTCAATAAAAAGAAAATATAATTTAAAAATATCAAAATTAATGAAAGACTCTAAATTAATTAAATCATAGTAAAATATTAGGTGATAAGTAGTTTGTACCATCTCGTTTTAATACTTTTTAGGCTATCAAATAAAACATTAAATTATGATAATTCAAAAACAGAAGATAGTAATAGACCAGTATAAGGTAACAATACAGTCATCCTCAAAATAACTATACATGTATTGCCTATACATACAGCCTACACTTAGAAAATGATTATAAAACTTCCAAAACATCTAAGCAAAACTAAAGGTGGCAACTACTGCTGGAAGCGTCCAAACACCACTCAACTCCTATCCAGGAGGGGTGTATCCTCACCTGCACTTTTAACTGCTCACACCATTCAATAAGGGTGATCACTTAACAGAAGACACACAGAACACACATATGCAAGAAGGGTAAGCTAACTTAAATAAGAAGAAATCATGCAATTTAATAGTTAAACATCAGTCAGGGTCGATCACACAATTATCAGAATCATCCAAATCACCACAACCATAACACAACATCACCATTCTAGACTCGATATCCAGATTATGTAAGTGACATTGGAGCTCTCGGTGGCTTGCACTTGTGACGATTCCCAAACTCTGCAGAGTTTTAGGCACAAGGGGTATTCACCCAACCACTCCCAAGGTAAGTCCCCTTCAT
>Ga0099823_1007435_pt1 | contig 11121 bp, 5 predicted proteins | sample CowpearedBW_FD_76831 | JGI IMG/M metagenome (GOLD analysis project Ga0099823, IMG submission 76831) | Root nodule microbial communities of legume samples collected from California, USA - Cow pea red BW | ecosystem: Host-associated > Plants > Roots > Nodule | place: USA: California | collected... | reverse complement strand
CTTTTAAAATTAAAAATACTTACACCAACACAAAAATAGTTATCACTAGTGTAAAATAGGCTTTCAACATCACAAGTTGCATATCAAACGTAGCAAAATTCAAAAGTAAAAATGCATTGTGGCATTTTTATAAATATTTCATCTAATGAGACGTAGGATCTTCCTCCAATACACATCTAATTCAAAATTGACGTCAACTAACCCTAGGTTCAACATCAATTGACATCGGCTAGTCCTAACTCCGACGTCAATTTTGAAATAGACGTTTGTAGGAAGGTATGACGTCTAGTCTATAAAATAAGGACAGGAAAAAAAGAGATGTGAGAGGTCACATTTTTATTGTTTCATAGCGTGCAAGGCTCCATTGTAGCAAGGAGACGGCGACAACAAGCTTTTGAGGTGCATTACACTCCTTTTCACTCCATTTTACTCCTATTGATGCTTGTGGTGCTCGTTTTCTCCAAAGGATTCATTCTAAACGATTGGTTTTCGCATTAAGGTTAGTTTTTATTATGAGATTGGCAAGTGTACTAAATCGCACAAATAATAAAGTAGAAAGTCTAAGAATCGTTTCTCAAGAGACTTGTGAAACACTTGGCAACTCTTACAATTCATAACTCAATTAGACAACAAATTTCACAAAAAACAAAAATAAAACTTTTTTTTATTTTTATCAAACATATGGTGTACAACAATGCATGATAAAGGCTTCACTGGATTGGGTTTCATGATCCAATTCAAAGAAAAAACACCAAATAATATTCTTCTAATTCCTACTTTAACATTCACACCTTATGAACAAGCCCTAATGTCTTAGCGGCGAGTTTAAACTTGAATAATAAAAACCCTAATATCTTAGCAATTTTTATTATAAGTTCGCATTAATAATCAAAATTCTGATGTTATGAATGATTGATAATGTTGATTTTTACCATTATCTTACTTATCTTTTGTTGACAGAATCAACTTATCTTGAACTTTTAACCCACTTAATCATCACTTTTACTTTGTTTTTGTGAATAATTACATTTTAGGTTACATTGATCTAATTATACCACTAATCCCCATTTTTTGTGTGAAATTTCAGTGATAGGCAGCTTTTGCCTCAGGCCAAAGAAGCTTTCAACCATAGAAGAAAGAAGAAAAACCATTTTCGAAGATTCAAAGTCATGCAGCGAGCGCTAAGCGTTAGAAAAGTCAGCGCTAAGCGCAATTCTTCTCGCATTGTTGGGCGTTAAGTGCTAGTTGGCCACTGCTAAGCGCTATTTGATTTGCATTTCTAGGTGCTAAGCGTCAGTTGTCCAGCGTTGAGCATTGATTGACTCGTAAACTGGGGTGTTCAGTGGTGCGGGGGTGGCGCTGAGTGATGCCTATGCTGATGTGGCAAACTTAACCTATTTCTTCTGGATTGCTCGATGGAGAGTCATCTTTGGACATGGGAGGCGCGAGAAACTCATTTTGGAGAGCTTGGAAGTGTGCTAGGGCTTGAGGGAACAGCTTCTTCTTCCATTTTGTATCTCATTTCTCTTCCATTATTCCATTTGTAAGCTTGAGCTCTCCATGACAATGGAGAGCTAAACCCATTCTTGTTGGAGTTAGATGTAGCCACTGCACTCTTATGTAATTGCAATGTTTTGAATATATAAATGTCTCTTTCATTGAATGCTAGTCTTCTTGTTTCTTAACTTAATGCTTGCAATGATTTGGTCATCCATTGCATGATATTTGGTTCATTGGGTGTGGAAATATCTTTAGAAACCTTGACTTGGAATAAGAAAACTCAATGGAACTTGTATCTAGGAATTGGGCTTCACCCATTGGTTGTCTTAAACCCTAATGCATACACTAGTGCAGGAAGGGGATTTGACAACGGTTATTTTTTTTCATTCTGCCTCGGTTCCAGAATCGAAGCATATTAGGACGAGGCCAAATGGGGTCATATTTTGGCCTCGAGTGTGAACCGAAGTAGAAAACCCACATTCTGCCTTGGTTCTTATGAGAATCAAAGCCATATGGTGTGATAGAAAATCAACCCTAGGTTCCTCTACCACCTTTGAACCACCATGGAAGTCGCCATCCATCTTTGATTCATCGAAAACCACCACGCCACCTAGGAACCTCCGCCACTCGCACTTTCACACATCAATGAATCCATTATCGTCTTGCAACAATCATCGAAGATAGAACCACCAATGTTCACCACAAATATTCACCATGAGCAGCATCACCGTGGATTGTAGCAGCGTTCGTGGGGAAGGAGACCCAACGATGCGACGTGGTAGTGCGAGGTAGAAGGAGCAGCAAACCTATGGTGGCATGAGTGGTCAGAGCGCAACAGCAGCAGCAGGCGTGAGGAGTGAAATTGTAGGGATGAGGAAGAAGAAAAAAAAAGAAAAAGAAGAAGAAAAAGGGATTCGCATTTTTGAACCCTAACAGAACTTATGGCCTCGGTTCAATTTTTAACCGAGGCAGAAAACCCTTTTTGGCACCAGTTCAATTTCACCTAAGACCAAACATCACCCTAGTGGCATTTTTGAAATACTGGCCAACTTTTTTGGATCAGTTCAATTTTTAACCGATGTAGAAAACCATTTTTGGCACTAGTTCAATTTCACCCGAGGCCAAATATCACCCTATTGGCATTTTTGAAATACTGGCCAACTTTTTGGCACCGGATTTCTTAGAACCAAAGTAGAAAGGCATTTTCTACTTCGAGTATATGTTGAACCGAGGTATAAAAGTTGGAAAAAAATTACAAAAATGCCACCGTGCCATTTTATGCTTCGGTTAAGCGACAATCGAGACCTATAACACGAGTTAAAAAGCCAAAACTGCACTAGTAATAAAGAGGATTTGCTTATTAAGAGTTTAAGAGATTGACTCTTAATAAAGAAATTTAGGCTCAATCCACTAAGGAATTAGGGTTTGAGTAGAATTGTAGGTTCACATTAGCATATTGATGTAGAGGATGTAAAATTGTAGTTATATGAGAGCAAAGTAGGTGAATTCTAACCCCGACAATATCAATTCATATCATTTCTAATCTTTTCCATTCATTAAGTGCCTTTAAGTTCCAAAGTTCATCTTTAATAAATTATACAAAAATTTACTTTCATATATGAAACTCAAAATTATGGAATTATTCTTTTGTTTAAATTAGTTATTAATTGCACAATTATTTAGTATACACGAGTCTCTTGGGAAACGATATCCTGGTCATACAGGTTACTACTTGCACGACTTTGTACACTTGCCAAAGTCTTAACAATGACCAATGATGTACTCTATGTCTAGATGCACAATCAATTAGTTGTATACTCTAGTCTAGGTTATAATATCATGTCCAATAATTAGAGACCATTATCATACAGTTAGAACAAGAATAGAACACAAGAGTGATAGAAAATAATTATATTGAATAGTGAAATTCAAAAAGAGCTAAGAATACATTACATCCTGTTGGATCGAGTGCTTACCACTTGGACAAAACTTATAGCTAATAGTCAAGGTACAAATCTTTTTACTTAAGAGTGTAACAACCCAAGTGCCATGATTCGATTGTGACCCGACCCACATAATCTCTACCACAATACAATTGATGCCACATGCAACAATCTCCCCCTCATCAATTGTCTTCCAAGGAATCTCACAATTGGATTATAACTCGGCCCACCTGGCCTCCGCCATGGGACAATTGTGCAACCCATAACAATCTCGCCTTTAACAATTGTCCACGAGGAATCGAACTCATGATCGTGGCTCTAATACGAATGGTTGGATTGAGCACTTACCACTTAGCTAAAAGTTATAGCTAATAGTCAGGACACAACTCTTTTTACTTAAGAATGTAACATCCCAAGCGCCACGATTCGATTATGACCCGGCTCACTTTTTGTCTGCCACGGGACAATTGATGCCACATGCAACAATCTCCCCCTCATCAATTGTCTTCCAAGGAATCTGACACTTAGATTATGACTCGGCTCACTTGACCTTCGCCACGGGACAATTATGCAACCACAAGACATCAAACCCCCATGAATAAGGGAGTTAGCTACTCTTTAACATTCTGAATACTAGAATAATGATGAATATGAATGTTTATGGCCTTCAAAATGCACCTCTGCCATATTTCCATCTCTCCCCAAAGAGGAGTTTTTTCCCCAATAGGGGTTTCCTGTCTACTAGAAGGGTTGTTCCTTTCACCTTTGTTAGGTGCCTTATTTATAGATTTTTCAAATTGGACTAGGCCCGCAACTTTGTACTTTGTATTGAATTATCTTGAATATATTAAATATATATCTTTTAATCCTCTGAAACTCCATATTTTTTAGATATTCTTCAAATATTTTGTTTGGTAATTGAAGTAACCAACTTGGTGGATGATTTTGTTGATATTCTTTTAATATTCAGTACTCTACTGATTCTGTTGATAATCTTCCTAAATCTTTGAGATTTTCACTTATCTACAAAATATAAACCACACATTTATCTTTTCCAAATTTATTAAATAAAATTTGAAATATTTGAAAAGATAATAATAATATAAAAATATATATAAAAATAAAAAAAAATAAAACATAATAATTCCAATTATTAGTGTTCCATTCATTGAGGTCTATTGCACTCTTTTTCACTCCATTTTACTTCATTGATGCTTGTGGTGCTCATTTTCTCCAAAGGATATTCGATCTACCATATTGGTTTTCGCATTAATTTAAATTTATTTGATGTGTTTGATGAATTTATAAATTAGGTGCTTTTTAGTTAAACATTGAGCGAACCTTAGTTCTCATTTGAGTTTTAGTACAAATGATTAAAATTTTAATCGTTTATATTAAATCTTGAATTGTCCGATCAGACTGTTTGGAAAAATTATAATTTACTATAACATGTACATTGAAGTTTATGCATAAATTTGATAAAATTTTAGTTGAAACCATTTTGTGTTGTTCTTCGAATACATATTTGATTGTGGTCATGAGTGATCACTTTTACTTTGTGTACTTCGAACACTAATGCGAAATGCCACCAAAATTTATCAAATATATGATGTTATACTTCTTTATATACATGTTAGAAAATTATAAAAAAAAAATTGAATGGGTAGGATCTCACCCTGTGAGAGTTAAAAATTTGAGATTGATGGAGTTTTTTTCTGAGTTCTTGCAATATGCTCAAGAACACACAATCTCTATGAACAGGACATATTTTTGTTCTTGTGTTCGTTGTCTTAATCAAATAAGTCAGGACTTCGACACAATGCGTGATCATCCATTCATCCTTGGTATAGTGAGGAGTTATACAATTTGAACTTGGCATGGAGAACTACTACACAAGCCTATGACGTCACGATGAACAGATTATGTAGACGAATGGATGAGTTATTATTTAGAGGACATGGTACTTGATGTTGGTGAAGAAAATTTTGCAAGAGCTCATTTATATGATTCTCTTAAGTTTGATTTATAGGAAGAGTTGTACCCTAGATGCGCTAACTTTACACGACTATCAACGACTTTGAATTTTTGAGTTTAAAAACATGGAATGGATGGACCAACAAAAGTTTCACAAAATTGTTGGCGTTGCTGAAGGAAATGCTTCCATAAAATAACACATTACCTATCCGTAATTACGAAGTGAAGAAAATTTTACGTCTAGTGAATTTTGGGCATTAAAAGATACATGCATACCCTAATGATTATGTATTGTACTGAAATGAGTTTGCTTCATTGAAGGTCTATCAAACATGTGGTCTACCACTCAATATCAAACACTACTGGTTGGTTTTTCTTTCTTCCCCATTTGATTTCTTTTGCGTTTTTCCTTGAGTTTGCATTTTCCTTGAGGTTTTTTATTCCTAAAGTTCATGTTTTTTACTGTCATTCATGTCCACGGTACTTCATTCTTCTCCAGGGTACTGCATTATGATGGGATTGTGTAACTTTCCAAAATGCGTCAAGGATTGCATCCTCCTCCATTGTTGCTCGCGTTTCGCACTCCCATGTTCCTATTATTAGCTTAAAAATTTACATTTAATATGAGCCTATATTTTTATAATGTTGTTAATTTATTTTTTGTATCTTAGATATGTTGATTTATTAATTTATTAATTTATTTAAAATTGGTTAATTATATGCTTAAATATATTGATTTTTTTAGATTGTTGTCAAATTGAGTTAGCCTTAGTTTCCACACTCATCGCAGTAGTTTGTTGTGGAACAACTCACAATTCACTTAGAAACATATACCATATAAACAAAGTAGAATACACAGTATAACCATAAGTGCTAAAATGCTACAAGGCTAAATAGAGGAACAAGAAGAACAAGCACATACACAAAGTATAACATGATTTGCTGAAGTATTAATGAACTCCTACGTCCATTAAGGAATGAACAATATAAAAAATTACAACTCAAGGTTTCTCTCACAATAAATTTTCACTCAAGACAACTCAAACATTAGACAACTCGAAAGTTAACCCTCTACAAAAGCTACAAAGTCTCAGTGATACACAACTCAATTTGAATCAATCGAAACCATATTGAACCAAAATTAATTATTTAAAAATTATTGTAGTACATATTATTTAACTTATATACAAGACATAAGTGTGTAAGAGGAAAATTTATGTATCTAATATAAATTTGTGAGTGATGAGTAAATATTATGGTTAAAGTATGAATGAGGCGAAGGAAAAAAAGTTTTCCAAATGGTATGATTATTACATTATTAGTTTTGGAGGACAAAAGTGTTAAACTAAAATGAAAGTATGGGAAGGAAATAGTGCAAAAAGACTCACTTTAAATAGAATTCGTGGGCCAACTCAGCCCACCATAGGTTCAGGCCAGGTTGGGTTGAAATTATTTTACAAAGTTTAATACAGATTAATTTTTGACCCGGCCTACTAAGAACCCGACTCACCCAGGTTGAACCCATGGTGACCCGAGTTGGCTCACCAACCAACTCGCAAATAAAGGATTAGACAACTTTTTTATATTTGGGTTGGGTTAGGCTATTATTTTTTAGCCAACTTATTGGTTTGGAAAATGCATACCTAATATTTTTGTGATTTTGGTTTGTATTTGGGATAGAACATTATTTTGGATTGTATCGAAGTTTATTTAGATTTTAATCATAATTATAATTTAGTTTTTTGGGACAAAAAAATTGTATTTTTTTTAATTCAGTGAACCAATGAGTCAATCTGTTTAACTCACCAATCCATGGTAGGTCGGGTCGGGTCGGGCCGAGTGCCCCGTTTTGATGGCTCTAACTTTAAATGTTTTACATTTATTATACATGTGTTTACATATGACATTTATGTCACAATCTATAAATATAACATGATCATAATCACCTTATTTATTTATCCTTTGTTATAAACGTGTAAACACCCCTTATGCCACTACGTTTTATTCTATTCTAGTTGTCCATCAAAAGGAAAGATAATACCAATTTTAAGGTAAAATATAACTAGTCATTAAGTGACCAGTTTATAAAAAAAATTATTGATAACTAGAATAAATTCTAAATTGGTCATTATAGTGAATTAGTCTCTAAATTTGTTATTTACATTAGCTACCAAGGTTTTAACTAAAAAATCAAAATGAGTTTCTAAATTTGTCCCATTAGTGACAAATTTAGATACAAATTAAGAGACCAATTTGTTTGGTAGATACAAAACCTTGGTAGCTAATGTTAATGACCAATTTAGATATCAGTTCACTATAGTGACTAATTTAGAAACCAATTTAGAAACTATTTTAGTTACCAATAATTTTTAGTTAATAAATTGGTATCTAAAAAGTTATCAATAATTTTTAGTTTATAAATTGATATCTAAATTTGTCACTATAATGACTAATTATTTTTTATTATTAAAATTTGTCACAAATAAAAAAAGTTTTTGTAGTAAAATATGCGTAATGAATTTTTGAATGCATAATGATATATCAAGATAAAAGTAAACAAATATTTTATTATAGTAAAAAAGATAATCAAATTGTTCATTATAATGTTAAAAAAAATAAGCTAAATACATGTATTAATAAAACATTATACGATTAAACCACACAACTATTCCAAATCAAACCACAAAAATTAATTTCGTTTGATTTAAAATATATTCAAACAAAACTAGATATAATTTTTATGTTTCACGTAGGTCATTTTGACGGAACCACGTAAATCCTTTGTGCTCTTGTTATTTTACTTTTGTCTTGTAATTTTTCATGTGTGTGTGTGTTTGCAATCCCCAACAATTGGTATCAAGAACTTAAGGATTCAGGCGAGAGAGAGAAATAGCAAAAGACAAGAAAGTGAAGATTGACACGTTTGAAACGGAAGTGATTTCAAATTCTGAAGATGCAGATTAAGAATTATATGTATTAGAAGAAGTTGTACCAACCTTTGTTTGAGAATAAAACAAGAACTATGTCTCGGGAAGATTGGAGTTTCTGGATCAACAGGCTTTGGGCGTCGTCAGATTAACATTGGCGAAGAATGTTGCTTACAATATTATCAATGAAAAGATGACATATGGTTTGATAAAGGCAATACCAAACATGTATGAAAATCCATCGACATGAAACAAGGTATTCTTGATTCAATAGTTAGTTAATATGAAGATGCGAGAAGGTACTAGTGTTATAGATTATGTGACCGAATTTAATTCCTTGTTGTTGCTATCTTTGTTGCCTAGTAGTTGGTCAGGAATTCTCACGGTAATAGCCAATACATTTGAGACTACAAAATTAACATTTGAAGGCATTAGGGATTAATCCTTAGTGAGGATGTTCGTAGAAAGAACGTCGAAGAATCAACAGGTTCCTTATTAAGCACTGAAAGTATAGGTAGAAGGCCTGAAAGAGGGTAAGGTTCTAGACGTGGCAAATCAAAGTCAAAGAAGCAAGGACAGTTCAAAACTTGCAAGGATATTACATGTTGGAATTGTCAACAGAATGGCCACTTTAGAAACCAATGTACTACTCTTGTTGTTACTAAAAACAGAGGCATGACAACACAGTGAATGTAAGCACAATAAGATATTGATGATGCATTGATCTATTGTGTTGAGAGCAAGTTTGAATCCTGGATCATGGATTCTAGAGCATCGTTCCAAGCTTCTCCTTCAAATGACTTGATAAAAAATTTCAAAACTGGAAATTTTGGCAAAGTTCGTCTTGTAGATGGTGAAGCTTTAGACATTGCAGGCATGGGAGATATAAATCTTAGAACTTTTACTAGTATAGTTTAGAAATTGAAGAATGTTATATATGTTCTAGGACTCAAGAGAATGTTAATCTTTGTAGGCATGTTGGATGTTCAAGGATATTGAGTTATATTTGGAGACGGCCAAAAGAAGGTGGTGAAGGGAAATCTAGTTTCAGAACCTTGAATGAGAAGGCAAAGAATATGAGAATTCATGTAGGGTTACCAAAGACCTTTTAGGCAGAAACAATGAGCATGAGGAGAAATGGCAATGCAAGGATGTAAGTCTTTCTCACTTAAAAGTATTTAGTTGTGTTTCTTATGTTCGTGCTAGAGATGCTGACAGGGACAAACTTGATCTGAAAGCAAGAAAGTGCCTTTCCATTGCCTATGGAGTAAAGGATATAGGATATCGCTTTTAGGATGATCAAAATTAAAAGGTCATTAGAAGTAGAGATGTTACATTAAAAAAATGCAATGTATAAGGACAAACTTGAGGCAAATATTGAAACTGAAAAGAAGGTAATAGAGAAGGAAAAAGTAGTGTTAGAGGATGTTACAGAAGACGATCTTGTAGGAAAAAAGTGGAAGTACAAGAGACACGACAGTTGAGGAGATCCAATAGAGTTATTAAGCCTCATCACATTCAGCAAATTACTTGTTGTTGACTGATGATGGAGAGTCCTTATGTTATCATGAGGCTGGTAGTGACCATGTGGCTTGAGATCAAAGGAGAGAGTTCCTTTGATGTGTGTGTGCTTTTATATTTGAATTATATATATGTTTTATACTATTAGCTCACCCTCTCTACTTGTTTAAATAGGTGTTTCTCAATTTCATTTGATCAAATAATTTTTAGGTCACACACATTTTAATTTTATTAACTACTAGATTATATTTGAATTACTTATCTTTTTTATTTGTTTGGTTACTGATGTATATTTTTATATATAATTATAAATTATCATTATTATCGTTAACATTAGTATTAATATTAACATTGACATTAGTATTTGTAGTATAAACATTATTATTATCATTAGTTTGTTATGATTGGTATCATTATTAATTTTATTATTATTATTACTATTTATAGTGGTGTTATTAGTATAAGTGCTTTTATAATTATAAAAAATCTTTATTATACTAAATATTTTTGTTAAATACATTTTTAATCTTTTTAAAAATTTTACAATTTACAATTTATATTAATATTATTATTAATATGTTTAATGGTTAAATCAATATAATAACAATTATATTATTATTTTAAAAATATTTGAAATGAAAATAAAAAATAAAAACATTGTGCGTACATGCATGGATAATAGACTATTATAATTATTTCGTAAAATCAATTGACTGTACCATATTATATCAATTTTATTTATTATATTTAAAACTGAATTTACGACTTTATTACTTTAATAATAACATTTACATCAATATAACCCAATTTTCATGATATTTATTATTTTATTTTTATATTATTATTATTATTATTATCATTTATGACTATAATTATTAATATTATTATCAGCTCTAACTATAATTTTAATTATTATTATTAGTATTATTATTAACTATAATTATTTTACAAACAATAATTATTATGATCATTATTATTACCAACTATAATTATTATTACCAACTATAATTATTATTATATTACTACTATTGTTATTATTATTAATAAGAACTATAATTATTATAATATTTATTATTATTTTTTTTATTATTATTATGGTTAGATATACATTTTACTTATTATGTAGGAATCATGTTTCAATTACTTCTCATTTTTATTTGTTTTGTTGTTCATTTATCCTTACATTTGAACAATTATTTCAATTCAAAAAAATAGTTACTAAAATTAGTAAAATAATAAAAATTAAAAAATTATTT
>Ga0099823_1007429_pt1 | contig 11125 bp, 5 predicted proteins | sample CowpearedBW_FD_76831 | JGI IMG/M metagenome (GOLD analysis project Ga0099823, IMG submission 76831) | Root nodule microbial communities of legume samples collected from California, USA - Cow pea red BW | ecosystem: Host-associated > Plants > Roots > Nodule | place: USA: California | collected... | reverse complement strand
TTTCGAATATAAATTTATAAATCTATATATTTATAATTTTAAAATAAAATTTAAATAAATTTTAATGTAAAATATAAATTTAAATAAATTAAATATTGTTAAAAATATGTAATAGAAATATCATTTGTAATAAAAGTATCATCATGACATTTATATAAAAAATAATTTTGGTCTAAATTTGGAGTGCTTGAAATTGAAAATTTTTAAAAAAATTTGGACTCAAATCAAATCAAATTAACGAATATGAGAACCAAATTGATATTCATACACTAATTTGACATGTGTCACCATATTAGATTGACACGTGACACACTATAGACATGACACATGACATAAATATTTTTGTAAAAAAATTTAAAAAATTTTGAAATAAAATAAAAATTCAAAAAAAAAATTCAAAAAAGCGAGGAGCTGACATGTGGCACCTACTTAATAGTATTAGTTCAATACTAACGGAAAGGACTTAATTGGTACTGATTTACAAAGATGTGTACCTAACTGAAACTAATAAAAATACAAGGACCAAATTGAGATTTTGGTAGAGAAAGGAAGATAAACGAAATATTTTAACCTAAAAAATATTCACTAATCTCACACTTAATCTATTTCTTTTTCATCAAGTTTTCTCTTTCTTAAACTTCACCCTTTTCACCCTTTATTAACGATAAAAGTTATTAAGAATGTCAATTAAGCCTGAGTGCCTTGTAGAAGAGATTGTAAATGTATTTTCTGCTAATCTTGCTTCTTATTAAGTAAAGTAGGTGATCATTGAATACCCACTAAAATATTTCTAAACGTAGTTTTTTTTTTTAAAACAGAAACAAACATCTGCTTGCATAAATAATACTTCTTTCAAAATGTAAGAAAAATAAAAGTTTCAGTTCAAATATAATTAAATTTGATTTTTTTTTTCATTTTTTATTTTGTAATAAAAATATCTTTCATTTTTTAATATTTTATTTTCAACTATTCATTTAATTTTATCTTAAATTTTATGGAAAAACACCTGACAAAAAATTATTGTGTAAATATAATTATAGTACTAATCAATGGATATTAACTTTTTAGCATACAAATTAGTTAATTTTATAAAGTATTTGAGAAATACCTATAGAGAAGCTCCATCCTAAGACGGTACCCGATATACTTTATGGATTTCTTTGTGTTAACATTAAATTAAAAGAAGTTAGAAGGCAACCTACCCATACATTAAGCATGTGTTAGTTAGAAGTGATTTACTATTTAGAGAATTGAAAGCATCGATTTACACAATAATTTTTGTGTTTTTTTCTCTAAATTAAAGGACATAGGAAGCACGGAAATGCAAGATTTGTGCTTCAACCCATCTCACTTATTATGAAGATATTTGTAAATGAATTTTGTTATTTGTCAAAATTACCTTTCTTAGTCACATGCAGAACTTTTTTTTTATTCGGTGTTTTTGTTTTTGTTTCAACTATAATATTTGTTCTGAGATATTCCTAGACTACAATTTAGCTTTCTTTCTTACATAACTTTTACCATTAATCTATTCTTAGAGCTGTGGTGCTCATCTATTGGTGTTTATTTTGGTTTGTCAGTATTTGTTCAGGTAAGGGAAGCTAAGGTTTGCATGTTTTTACAATATGTTTCTTGTTTTAGTTTGGTTTTGTATTTGTGATGCTTAGATGTTACATGTGATGGTCTGAAAGTATACTGTTTGTGTTCTTGGCTGGGTTTCTGTTTGCATGCAGGAGGAGTAGGAGAGAACCTACTATTCTTGCCCAGGCGAGAGTCCTCTAGCCTAAGTGAGAATAGTAGAGAGATATCATTCGCCTCTGCACAAGACGTCGCCTAAGCGAGATTTCTCGCTCAAGCAAGAGCATCTCGTCCAAGCGAGAAGTTCTAGCTTAAGCGAGAACTCGAAATGCTGCATTACACCCTTTGTTCAAGTTTTCGCTCAGGCAAGGAGGGTCTAGCTTAAGCGAGGGAACCTTGTTGCTTGGAGACCTTTTAGCTTGAGCAAGAATGAGGCAGATTGGCTTCGTATGTGACTTTACTTATCGATAGATGTAATTACTCTTAAAAGCATGAATTTGTGTGATGTATGTTTCATGTGATGTTGACATGCTTGGTATGATTTGAAATAAGTGTAATGGGTTGGTTGGTTGGACATTGGCAATAGATTATAATGCTTGAGATGGCATGTGAAATGTTGTTGGTAAAAGAGTTTCATGGGAAACTCTTGGTGATGGTGTGGTTAGTGTATACCTTGATATAAGAGATGTCTAGATAAAAGAAGGTATCCTGAACTCTAATAGTCGTTCACACTCATATAGAGTAGAATGATTTATGGGGTGAGAGTGGTAGGAGGTCCCAATCTTTGGCAGGATAATGGCCTTAGATGATCATGAGATTAACCTTGGGGTGTGGTTGGGTGATAATCCCTTGTGTCTAGACTCTGCAGAGTTTAGAAACCAGCACATGTGCACACTTTCTTTAGAATTTTATATCAAGAGTATAATCCAAATATTTGAGTCAGAAGGTCTTGCATTTGTTTGCTATCACATGATTTGGGTGCTTACTGCTTTGTATGTTTATAACCTGATTTAACATTTACTTTCTCAATAACATCATTAAAAATCTTTTACTCTGGGTTACCCTTTCTTGTTGTGTTTGTTTCTTGCTTGGTTTTCCTTTTTGCGATGATCATCAAATCCTTGGTGTGAGCAGATGTGGAAATTTCTAGAGATCGTTCAAATGGTGGTGATGATGTTGTCCAATTTAGGGGCATTAGTTATGGCTCTCTTGAGCAACTTTTGAGGCGTTGATGCCTAGGTAGTTTCCTGCTTTGTGAGCAATTCTTTTGCCAAACAGTTTCTTTTAATCCCTGTTCGGGGCTTCTTATTGTGCTTTTGGGTATTGCTTTCAGTATACTATGAATAACTGTTATGGTTGATTCCATTATACTTTCTGTCGGTGCTCTATTTTATATTATAAACATATGACGTTTTATTTTATAGAATTATTCTTTTAAATTGGGACGTTTAATCAACAACAAAAAAATGTGACCAAATTCTTTTGTATAATAATCAATAATATATAAATATTTAATATCAATAAATAATAATAATAATAATAATAATAATAACAAATAATAATAATAAGGGTAAAAAAATTAATATTACATTTTAATCTATTAAAATATCTTTTTTATTCTATCACATCCATTAATTCTTTCACAAACTTCTATAAATTTTATCTCTAAATCCACTCACTTTACCCTCTAAATCTATTTAAAAAAATTTACACATATCCATCCACTCAAATCCACACAAATTCATTTTCATATTCTCTTCCAAATTCATGTTCTAAAGAAAACACAACCTAAATGAATAGCTTAGACTAGTCTGGGTGTGAAAAAGTGATGGAAAAAAATACCAATGGTGAGAAAGAGAAGCTTTTTTTAGGAAGATGATGAGAAGTTAGATGCAGTGGTATATATCAAAATCCCAAGCATGTGATGTTAAAGTTTTTTCTTTAATGTTAATTGAGATTGTTTGAAGTTGACGAGTACAATTATTTTAATACTCATCTTTAGTATTTTTTAACAAAAATGTTGTTTAAGATTCTTTTATCAATGGGTTGAAAATTTTTCCTAACTAACATTGGGACAAAAATCATAATTGATAATGATTAAAAGTGTTCTCAATCAACATAAGAAAACAAATTTTAACAAAGATAAAGAATATAATGTTTTGGCATAAAGCTTTAAATAGGAGAAGAAACAAAGACGGGATAGAATGATTCAAAATTAATGCTATTTAAACTAGAAAATTTCCTCTCTAAGAAGCTATCTTCTTATTTATGGTCTCTAAGATTTTACATAGTATATTTCTAAATTAAAAAGTATAATACTTATCCAAAAATATAATAATTATAAGATATCATATGTCTTATAAATTTTAATAACATGATAAAACAAAAACATTCTAGGAGCTTTGAATCCATTGGAACCAATAACTTTGTTGTATTTTCAAAACTCTCCAATAAACTTACATTGTGTTCACTTGTGAAGATTTACTATTCAAAGGAATTAGGGAGGCATGATTTGAGGATGGCAAGTGTGTTCACTTGTTAATATTTGAGAGTGAGAAAAATAAAGAAATATGAGGATTTCTATGTTCTCAACAATCCTTTAAATCATTCCCATTCTTGGCTCGATGATTCCTCATAATCCTATTAGAATGATAAAATTTCTTGCTTCCCTAGATTATCCTTTGACTAAGGAAAAAATTTGTGAAGAAACTTTTGAACAAGATCATCCCAAACAGTCAAGCTATTCTCAATGACAGAATGCAACCACACCTTCGCAATACTTGTTAAATAAAAAGGAAACAAACTTAGTCGAATAATTTCATCCGGTACCTGGTTAATTTTTACTGTGTTGCATATCTCCAAGAATATAGCCAAATTATTCTATGGATTTTCATGGGATAATCCATGAAACTGATTGTTTTGCACCAAATGCATAAGAGTAGACTTCATCTCCATATCTGTTGCAGTTACTATCGGCCTAACAATGCTATTGAAAGTTAGCAGCCCTATGTACGATGAATAATCCCATAAAGTGTGTTGCTTTTGACCTATTCTAGCCATTTCTACCTATTATTCTTGTTCTTATAGTTCAATGTGAGAGTATTATGAGAAACATGATATGCTTTCTGCTTCTTGTAATAAAACTTCACGTGCTTCTTTGAAAAGTGTTCTCCTTATACCATTGTTCCTCCGGATTGTTTGTTCAATCTAAAGATCTTATCGTAATTGATAAGTCAAAATCCTACCTCTCATGCACAATAAAAAAAACACTATGAAGTACAAGTTAAATAGTTAAAAAGAATACAAAGATTTTTTTATAATATAACCAAAAACAAATTAAACGGAACATAATTAACTAAACCAAACTTTAGTCTCCGCCAACAACACAAAAAGCTTGTTACGAGATTGGTAAATGTACTAAATCACACAATTAATAAAGTGGAAAGTGCGAGTACTGTTTTTCAAGAGACTAATGTGGTTTAAGAAAACTTATGTTTATTTACTAATGAAGCTTAAGAATTTTCAAAAGAGGAAACATATTAATGAATGTGAAATAATTCTAAAACTAGAAAGCATTACAATTCACATAATAAAAACAATTAATTTGATTTAAGAAAATATATGATAAAAGCTTCATTGGGATTGAGTTTCATGATTTAATTTAGAGCAAAAACACCAAACAATATACTTCAAATTCCTTCACTAGCATTCATACCTTTTGTAACAAGCCCTAATTTATTACCGACGAGTCTAAACTTGAATAATTAAAACTATGTCTAGCAATTTTTATTATAAGTTCACAATAATGATCAAGTTTATGATGTTATGAATGACTAAATGTTTCACATCTATGCCTAGCATGTGAAATCGATTAGCAGTCCTATCCAATCAAATTTTCCAAACTCTCTTTCAATCAGTAAGTACTCCCACATATGCAACCTTATGAATGAAGGAGTTAGTTACTCCTAATGCATGAAGAGTTTGGCTCGGTGAAGGTGATTCTATGGTGAGGGATGAATGATTTCTAGAAAGGTTGGGCAAATTTTGGAGGAAGGGGACTAGAGGAGATCCTGAGAGGAGCTATAACAAAGTGACTCTCAAGAAGAAGTTTTTTGGAGTGATCTCGACATAATTTCCTTATACATTTAAGAGTGATTTTACAAAGGGTGGAGACCTCATTATATAGGAGGGAGGTCTCCTTTTGGACGAGTAAAAAGGGAGGGAGAATTCAAATTGAATTCTCCCATGTGCTCTTTAATCTGTAGCCGCATTAGGTGGATCAAGTGCCATACGAGACTCATATTTTACATGTTTTGCAACATGTGCAAATTACTTTAAATGTGAGAGCTCTTTTAAGACAAGGTGGACGACCTAGGGTTGAATTTGGCTTTAGAAAGCACAATTAAAGCCTTAGGTGTTTTCACGTAATCCAAGCCCAAGACAAGTCCAATTATTCAAATCAAAACTCAAATACATGGCCCAAAATAAAGTTTATACTAATGGACCTAAATACAAGCCCATTAAAAAAATTAAATCTTGACATGTTCCTTGACCCATGTCATTAATAATTTGAGTCCATTGGGCCCACTAGCCTCAAAGTCTTTCCAACTTTATTTTATCTTCCTTGTCATGTTTCTAGTGATAGGACCTCTGACTAGACCTAAGTCATCAAATAATGATCAATTTTTTTACACTACTTACTCAAGTTGCAATCCACTTTTAGGAATATTTTGATCATTAAAATAGTTAAATTTTGTATTTGTTAAGAAAGAGCTAAATTCAAGAATAAAATAGTAGATGTAGAGTGTGTTTAAAAATTCATTGGGTATCAAAATACACTACAAGAATGTGATCGATTAGAGTCGAAAATGTGGCGTGAGTTTGGCATCAGACATTATTTGAGTCGGCTAACGTCGGTCTAGCCGACATAAAGGTAAAGTTTTTTATATAAAAAATTAATAAAAGTGTTAAAATCTATCTGGGAGAAGAAACAATGGCTATATTAAATTTTATAGTAAAAATGAAATACACAACTTAAATAGAAAAATAAAAAAACATTAAAATATTATGAAATCTAAATCAAAACTAAAAATAAAATCAATATTTTATCCTACCTTAGAGAAAAATGAATAAGACAATTTTTTTAAAATAGATTACTTTCCCTTTCCTCTTCTTTCAAAGACGCTTTTCACTTTACCCTTTTTCCAAACCCTCCCATTTTCTGAACCCCCTTCTTCTTCAATCGACCTTAGATCCAGTCCTTATTCTATTTTTTTTTCTTCAATTTGTCAAGCTAGAAACAAGTTCCAAGCAGGGCCCTACTGATCAATCCCTAAATGGCGACTTCTTCTCCTCGATTAGCTTTGTGTGCTGCTACTTCGGATTGGAGGAGTCACTGATGACAATGGTGGTGGTAGTGGGCGTCAATATGAGTAGCTCAGCTGTTTGAGATGGTAATATTAACGACGAGAGCGAAAGAATGAGAGGGCTCGTTTTCTTCATCATCGGTAGCCAAAACATCATCTTCTTCGATGTCTTAAATCAACGCTTTGTGTGGTGGAGTTACTGCAACACTAGGCCAGCGTTAACGCTTTGTATACCTCCTGCCATATATATGCAACAATGGGGATGATTCTCAAGCACTAATTTGGGATTTTCATATTCTTAGGATTTGATTATTCATCTTCTCTTGTTTTATGTTCTCTTGTGATTTGGAATTTTTAAATTTGGGGTTTGATTCTATCTCTATTTTGTTTTTGTTGAAATTGATTTTATCCTTGATGATTCTTGGCTTTTGAACTGGAGTAGTTTTATTTTAGCTTTAGTGTTATAATACTTGATGTATTTCTACTTAGTATATGAAACATCAATTTTTGCTTATGACATCAAGTGTGTTATGTGTTTGTTCTCCTATTTGTGGCTTGGATCTTGCTATTATTCTTTTAATTAAGTTGTATAGTTTAGAATGTAATGCAACTCTATGGAGACGATATATTAGTTCTTTCGTTATATATACTGAATAATTCTTCTTGGTTTGCGTACAAAATTTTAAATTTTATTGTGCATAGGCTAAGCCAACGCAATTTAAATTCATCATTATATTTCCTTTTTTCTTTGCGTCGGTCAAGCCGAAGATAATTAAGCAGCTACACTTCGTCCTCATTTAGTCGACGCAAGAAGGCTTTGCATCTAATTTTTTGGCATGATTCACGTTTCGTCTCTAGACCGACGTAATTTATTTATTTGCGTGGACTTCCGCTTTAGAGTGTCCCATTTTACCCAACACAATTTGCCAACATTCTTGTAGTGATAGAAGTACCACAAAATTAAAAAAAAAAAAAAAAGGAACAAATTTAATAAAAAAATTAATAAAAACTAAAAACAAAACAAAAAAAATATATATTTGAGTATATCATTCATTAAAAGAATAAAAAATAAACAAAAAATTATAAAAAAGCATGTTTGAGAACACTACTTGAGTATGGATAGTTTGATTGACACAAAAAAGAATCGTGTTTGAAAATTCTCTTACTTTATTTTAAAATCGTTTTTCGAGACACATTTTCAATTTTCCGATAAGTTTTAAAATTAATCCCTTTTAGTAAATTTGAAAACCATTGCACAAATTAATCCTATATTTTGAGCTTAGTTATATTTGATATGATTATCATTGAAAGTCTAAATCAAGTTGCTAAAGAAAAATACCTCACCTTTTCAAAATTGATAGAGTTGGTTAAAGATAACATGAATTGAATTGAATTTATCTAAAGAAAAATTACTTATACACCTTATACACCTAAAGTAATGATCAGCACTTGATACACATTTAAAAAAAGAAAAGATAAGAAGTCATGAGTTTATGGAATAAGATATATAATATAATAAATAGATATATATATCATATATCAAGGGAAATGTACAACGGAAGTCTTGCAACAACAACCATCAGAGGAATGAAATTCTCTTCCTAACACCCTTCACCTTATTTAAACATTTCCCTCTCAAACAATCACAAAATCACTCCATTTCTGCATCAGTGGAAGTTTTTACATCAACAGTAGGCCATTCATGATTCATCTCAAAACTCACAGCCTCAGTGGCAGTCTCAAGCCTCTCTCCATCACCCCACAATGCATACGCAACCTCACCATGCACCGCATCATCTCCAACTTCCAACTCATCTTCCTGCAACCTAAGTGGAACAATGGTCTTAACAACCAAACACACAATGCTGGTTGTGGTGACATTCAGAAGTGTTACAAACACAATGCCAAGAAGCTGAACCCCCATTTGCCTCAACCCTGCCTTAGGCCTCCCTCTGAATATGCCATAAACAAGGCCCGTGTAGTGCACCGAATCCTCTACCCCATAGAAGAGACGGCAAAGGTCAGGGTCAGCAAAGAAACCAGCCAGAATACCACCTAAGCAACCGGCCACTGCATGAGTGTGGAAAACCGCCATGGTATCATCCACCTGTTTCAGGAGCCTAATCTCTTTGTGAAGAACCATCATTGTGTACCACGGGATGCTTCCCGACATAATTCCCATTATCATTGCTGCCCAACCTTGCACCACACCTGAACTCAAACATATAAATCATGTTATGACAGTGTACTACGTAAAGGTTCACACTTTCATAAAATATGTGGTTTGGTTTGGTACCTGCCGCAGGGGTTATGCAGACCAAACCAGTGATCATTCCTTGAGTGGCACCAATCACTGAAGGTTTTCCAAAGAAGAGGATATCAAGGAAAAGCCATGTCAACAAACTCATGGCCGTGCAGACATGGGTGTTGAGAACGGCCAGAGATGCATCTATGCTGGCTGCGTATGGATCTCCACCGTTGAATCCGGTCCACCCCATCCATAGTAGACCAGCCCCAGCCAGCATCAGAAGTATGTTGTTTGGAGGAAACCTCTCTCTATCCTTCACTGTCCTTGGCCCTACCTGCATACAGAATCACGTTCTCCACTTCATTCACCATGTCTTATCATAAACTCTTGCTACATGGTTACGAGATAATGTATGAAAGATGAATTTTTTATACATACCCAAGATGCTGCGATGAAACCAGCAATCCCAGAAGAAAGGTGAATAACAAAGCCACCGGAGTAATCAATGAGGCCCATTTTGAACAACCATCCAGCGGGGCTCCATATACTGAAGGCGCAGACGGTGTAAGAGAAGGTGACCCAAAGGGGAACGAATAACATCCAAGCGTAGAAGTTCATTCTCCCGAGCAACGCCCCGGCGATGAGAATCAACGTGATGGCTGCAAAGACGACCTGAAAGTACACCATAGTGGCGTTGGGAAAATCGCCGGAAAAGGCTTTGTCCCGAAGGAATTGTTGGTCTAAAGCCACGTTTGGACGTCCCAGAAATGGAAGAATCCTTTCACCAAAGGACATTTGATAGCACCACCCAACCCAGCAAACAAGAACCACCGCGAAAGCGTAGAGGGCCATGAACGCAGAGTTCAAAGCCCATTTCTTCTTGACTATGCTGCCGTAGAGGATGACCAGGCCCGGAACACTTTGCAGGCCCACCAGAGTGCCCGCCGTTAACTGCCACATGTTGTCTCCCTTGTTCATCCATTCCGGGCTTCCTTCATCCGGCAACAGGTTCGACGGTAGGTGATTCATCGTTTCTAAACACGCACTCTTCTCACTCTTCTATCTGTATATTCTGATGACAGTGTTAACTTTGTACCTATTTTGCTGCGTTCATTGTTGCAACGGAGAATCCAATGCCTAATTTGTCATACCACTGGAAAGCCCGTGGATTCTTGTAACTGAAATCTTTGTAATGTTCGATGATGAGTTTTAACGATCTATATACCTCAAATGAGAAGGCTTAAGCATTTCTTAAACCATTACACATAATACACCATTAATATATTTTATTTCATTAGATGCAACTTATTAAAATTGGTATCTTTTATCTGTTTTGGGTTCATACGGAGAAAAATAATTAAGTTATTTTAAGAAGAATGTACAAGTTATATTATTTATTTGTATTTTGTACTATAGTTATTCTAATATATTGTAACTCACATTAAAATAATATAAGAATCAAAATTTTAGTTTTCAAATATAAGATGACAATTAAGATTAGAGCATCTTTATTTCAAAATATATTATATGAGATTTTAATTTATTTATTTTATTTGTTATATATAAAACTTCTCGTAAATTTTAATTAATATTAACGGCAGATATTTTTAAGATAAAAGTATATTTGTTTATTTTTATAACCTAAATTCTTAAATTTTATATTAACCCTACATAATTTTAGTAAAGAAAAATTTTAGATCTGAGCTTCTTTCTGTTATCCTTATAATTAATTGGTGTTTTATCGTAGTTTACCCAGGTTTTATATTTATATATAATATTAAAATTAGATTAATTAATTGTAAAAGTACATACCCTAATAATCACGATATATTTGGAAAATAACTTTTATATTTTTGTTTTTTTATCAAGAATATAGCGCGTCTTGCGCGGGCCGACGCACATAATGATCAATCATAATATACCGTTCGAATTA
>Ga0099823_1007421_pt1 | contig 11129 bp, 7 predicted proteins | sample CowpearedBW_FD_76831 | JGI IMG/M metagenome (GOLD analysis project Ga0099823, IMG submission 76831) | Root nodule microbial communities of legume samples collected from California, USA - Cow pea red BW | ecosystem: Host-associated > Plants > Roots > Nodule | place: USA: California | collected... | reverse complement strand
TATATATGTTTAATTGTTAGCTCACCTTATCTGCTTGTGTTTGGCGATGATCGTGTACGCAATACACGGGAGAAAATGATGTTGCAGGTGGATCTGGTGAGGCGTAGAGCCGGAGCGGGACTAGTTTAAAAGAAAAGAGTTTTCAGAGTTTTATGTTTTTAAATAAATTGTAACATTTTGTATTACTAGACTTTGATAATTGTAATAGAGTTTATAATTATGGTTTTAAAGTTTATTTTATGATGAATTAAAGTTTTAAATTTCTCGCATTTTTGGAAAATGAACTTAAATAAATTAGGTATTATTATGCTTCTTTTTCTTATTTAAAATCCGTAATATCCGGACGGGATTTTACATGCCTCCATATCTTCTTTAGTTCCACAGTTGTTCAACACACTCCGCCCATTTTATACGTCCACAATAGAGGGTCAAAACTTGGTTTCCAAGACAACACAACAAAATTCCATGCAAAAAAAAAAATCCTTATGGGTTGTTATATTTCGAGGACAAATATTCAAACCCGATGATACAGATCTTCACATGCTCTTATTATCTAAGTTCTACTCAACCTTCATCGATGATCAATTTGGGACCAAACCAACAGTCGCTCGTTTAGCTGCCTCATTCTTTCCGCCTGGCTTATACTTTGACACCAAAAGGTTTGTTCAATCTTGTTCCATCTGTCAACAAAGAAAATATATGTAGTTCTATCTCACCTTTAACAAACATAACTTTTTTATAAATACTTTCTCATCTACCTATTGTTCATCTTTCTTCTTTCCTTAAACCCTTAACCTTTAGAATTAAGAAAGAAAAATTATCTCTGATATAGTCATGAGTATGCACCATCATCACTTTATCAAAACATTATATGTTCTTAATATATCCAATTTGATAAACAATCTCTACAATCTAAACTTAAACTCTTAAACTTGCAAGACACGACAAACCCACAACCCTTAGGTCATCCTAAGAACGAACTACTCTCATACCATTAATGTAACATCTCATTTTAGTAGTATAAAACTAATAAAATAAGACATTTCATAATAATATTCAAAATAGGAAATCCACAATCTAGAGAATTTTTATTACAGTTATCCCAAGGTATAATCATAGCAACATGAGATACATAGATATTGTTTCAAGGAAACTATGGTACAACAAGAAAATGTATAGTCTTTCTCAAGATTTTAGGAACAAATGAAAAATAACCTAACAATAAGACGAAAGCAACACATATCCCTCATGAGATAGATTAACTCATGTTTCTTTATCTGCTCACAACAGTAAAGGTGATCATTGCTAAAGAAGAAAACAAGCAAAACAGAAACATAGTAGAAGTGTAAGAGCTAATATGTAAAAGAGTCACTCTAACATCAATAAATCATAATATATATATATATATATATATATATATATATACATACATATATATACACAAATTTAAAGCATATATATATATACAATAAATATATATATATATATATATATATATATGCACACAAACAGATGACTCTAAACTCAATTTTCATCCCTTGACATCGAAATTCACTAGAGGCATGCACTTGTGGTGGTCTTTATGCTCTGCAGAGCCATAGCCAAAGGGGTTATCACCCTACCACACAAAAGGTTAATACCCTTTGTGCCTAAAGCCAAACAAGCCCGATAACTAGAACCTCTTACAACTCTCACCACATAACTGATTATAATGTACACGAGTGTGAAAGGTTCTTAAAGTCCAGGATACCCCCCCCCCCTTACTGAATCCATGCATCAATGCATTACACTAAAGAAACGCCGCCATAAAATCTCCCCACGAGATCCCTAGAGTTACACCAAATACTTATAATGCTCATGCATCATTATACACATGCATATTCATCAACAAACCTATCAAACATTCCCTAAACAACACTTACACATAAATTATATTAACTATTAAAGTCGTGAAAATGGATATATCTATCAACAAAACCACTAAGCACCACTTAAAGAGAATATAGAACTAACAACGAAACTACCGCTCAACGACACTTACAGTGCTCAACGCAAGACCTCTTGGAAAAAGCGGTCCCAACAACACTTGTGGCGTTCAATGCTCTATAGCTAAAATTTTCTAGACTTGAAATACGAAGTTGGCGCTCAATAGTACCCTATTGTCGCTCCACACCATAGCATTCACAAAAATTGGCGCTCAGCGACATAATCTGGCACTCAACATCCTAGAGCAAAAATGCTCTCAGACCTATAGTACGAAGCTAACGCTCAGCGCTAGTCTACTACTGCATAGCACCGTATTAGCAAACCAAAAAATTCATGTTATGATTAAGTAATTGAGAACTATTTAATTGATCAACTTGGTACTCCTCTTTTAGTACCTTGGGTCAAAAATAGTTTTACATACAATAGAATTTGTACCAAATTGCTCAATTTCTAGACTTCACATTCTCATTCACAACCAAAAGCAATCACAACACTCAAAACATATAGATGTCGCCTAAACCATACAAGAACATATCAACAAATACGTCAGACTAGATTTATCAAAAATAGACAATTTCATCCTCAAGTTTTAAAGCAACAATATGCAATTCATCAAATTTGACGAAAATCACACAACATTGAGACAACTCAGCCTGCTCTAATAATATCAACCATTTTCAAACTTACAAGATGCTTTATCTATACCTAAAAACAACACAAACACTATCAGGGCATATTATTAAAACCACTGATTAGTAGAGAATCAATATTGATGACTTAAACAACACATAGAACCAAAAGAAGGATGCATAGACAAAACAAATTGGATCGATAGAAAAGGGTAAAAAACTAACTTACAGGAACGAAGAAACTAATCGATTCAAGATGAAAAGTTTGCCATGAGGATCCATCCTATGATCTCGATTCTTCAATCAAACGAGCAAAGAGGAAGAACTATTAGAGAGAAGTCACAGAACTTTAGAGAAATAGTTTCTAAAAGAAAAATAATGTGTTTTAAAATTTTAAAACTCATTTATAACAAAATTATTTATGCTAAAACATTTTAATATTAAAATAATTGAATCACATTCTTTTTGAATCATTGTTAACTCTAAAATGTCAAGACAAAATATTGGATTCTATCGAAAAAGGGCATCCTTCTTTTGTTGAACTAAGTATAAAAGGTTTGGTTAGATATTTTTTAAAAATGGACTTAGTAAAATCCCATATTTCATATATAAGAAAAAGGAAATATCCGCTCAGTTTAAGATTTATCTTAAATAATGAGTCGGACTGGACCAACATCAATCCATTTTTTTTATAGATCCGAGAGAAAAAGTTCAACAATCACTTAGTCAAAATCATGGAATTATTCATATGTTGTTGAATAGAAATGAGAAATGCCGATCTTTAATAATCGAAATGTTTTACATCGGAAAGTTTTTATTCTTATTAAAAATGTTTGTTGAATGTTTAGGACCCAACCGGCTAAATTTGTACTTCAATCTTCCCCATTATATATCATTCCATGTTGTGAAATTAGGGCAATGAATGAAGAAAAGAAAAATATGTTTTTTTTTTTATGTTGTGAGTATGATTCCACTTAGAGTAACAGTAGCCGCAGCCTAATATATACCGTGAGTTTTAATATAAAATAATATTTTATTAATCTATAATAATATATAAGGGGGATTCCTCTTTTTGTGTCCACTTTTCAAAATAATAAAGGGTATTCCTCTTTTTATGTCCACTTTTCAAAATACCGATTTTACCCCTTTAAATATAATAATTTATTAAATTTTTAAAAATTGACCGTTACTTTTACAAACTGTTTATAAAATCATATGTTTCTATTTCTCTCTTTTTCTTTATTTATCAATGGTTAGTCTTTTGTTCTAATATATTTCACTTTATTTTTAATAAATATAATTTTAATATATATATATATATATATATAAATTTAATAACATTATAATATTATCACTTATTAATATAATATCACGCATATTTTAAAAATTATACACACAGGCGCGATAGCGCCTGTGTTACGCTAGTAGTCAATAATAGCGATAGAATCACAACACTCATTTAGTTAAAAAAAAAAAACTATACACATAAAATTAATATTTTACAAATATAAGTACACTCAAATTATAAAGGAAGACATAGATTTAGCTAAAAATACTCAGCAAATATCATAAAAGCTAATAAAGATAGATTTGAAACATTTAAATTAGTATCTTTCAAATTTAAGTATTTCTCATCTTTCATGAAAGACGAGAACGGGAGACTGTATTCTTAGATATTTTGAAAACACAATGTTTTTATAGGTTCTGACGTTTTTAGATTTATTAGACTTTGACCCCAACTTTCATATCATATCTCGTTCCGTTCTTGCTCTCTCTTTTCCCAGGGCTCACCTTGGGCACTAGAGTCCATAATGTACATAGCAAAGGCAATATATTCTATATCTATGTATATAAATTTAGTTCGCATAAAACATGCGTCTTCCAACTACAAAGAAGTAATTCATTTCTAAAATTAATAGATTCTAAACAAAGATAAATGTTGGCTAAGTTGCCAACATCATGTGTTCGTGATCAAGGGTATAGATAAGGCACAGACAAATCAAGCGACCAGATATGTCTAATTAGAATTACAATTTTTCAAAACCAAATTTACAGATTAACCTGTCTCTCCAAAAATAAAAGGTAACAGCAGTTTGGTTTATCGTCATGTTATTTCTAGTTTGCTTTTAGAACCACATATACACTCAGGATATGGATTTTCATAAAAGGACTCTTCAGTCTTAAATCGTGCACGGCCTTTGACTCCTGGTGGAGAACCATGCCTTTTCCTTGGAGCTCCTTGCCTACGTGTATAACATTGCAAAATATATAAATTCTTTTATTTTTATTACAGAGAAAATGAAATCAACTAAGGTTGCAAGGGAAAGAACTAGTAAAGCATGTTAGAGGAAGTAAGAATAATTAGATATTAAAAGGACAAAAGGAAATATACTTCAAAAATAAAAGAAAAATGCAGTCTGTAACCAATTTTAACTTCTAATCATCATGTTATCTTGGTAAGTGGATAATAAGGTCATAGAGGCGCCAAATGGAGAGGAATCTAAAGAATGGTATGCAAGAATGATACCTGTTCTTGTGCATCCGCTGAACCATTTGCGACAGTTCCGTTCCTTCTTCAAGCACTCCAGTTTCCACCATATCAAAAATTCCAACCAGAACTTTCCTGAAGATCAAATGAACAAGAAAATAGGAAGGGGTAAAAATGACAAATAGAAAAGTATAAATTCAAGTATTTTTCTACATAAGTGAAATCCAGAATGAGATATTAGATCATTAAAACTTCGATGGCACAACAAACATCATCGTTAAGCATGGTGCACATGCATCGCACTAGCCTGATACAAACTAACATGCATCAAATGACAGTGTAAGAAACAAACAGAGACAATAACAATGACCAAGCCTTTTCTCACTAAGGGACTAGCCACCTCAATCAAATGATGCCATAATATTCTATGATGAATCATTCTATATGCTACTAACTAACATCTAAATCTTGTTGATGGTTTTCCTTATAATTTTCTTTGTTGTCTAAACCAAATGGGATACCCCCTCTCTGATCTACTACATTTAGTGTAGCTTCAATGGGTTTTCTTACACATGTAATTTTTTTTACAACAAATACTATCCAGCGTTCTCTGCATTGCACCCATTCCCAATTCCATTTTGTCTAGTATCTCCACTCATCCAATGCAAACAGATGTAAATAGCAGAAAAAAGAAAGAAAAACAAGAATGGACACCTACAGGTGGTTGAAATGTATCAACAGGCCACATAATTATAGTTCCATGGATTCATTACCTGTCTGGATTGATTGTCTTGCGGTGACCTAAGAATCTACGGTGTCCCTCCACTGCTCTTGCCATATTTCCCGAATATGACGGAACAAATACATCACTCTCTACACATATTATGTAATCAAGTGCAGCAGTTTGGGAAGCATGATTAGTGAAATCTTTCAGCTCTTCAGGAGTTGCAAGGGATTCCTGGTACCATTAACCACAAATTAACCAAGGCATCATTACACCTCACTCGCACATTATGTGGTGTTGGATTACTTGTTAACACAGAAAAACAATGACTTACAAACCTTAAAGATTAGATTAGGGAAGCGGGATGAGAGCTCCGAAAGATGAGTGTTACCACCATAGATCTCTCCAGCTGCTATGTATATTGGTGTGGATGGTGGGTATCCAAGAGCGTGAAGAAAAATGCCCACCTCCTTTGGAGTAAGTGGACAAAATCCTCCAATTCTCTGTTCTGTAGAATTTATCTCTTTTACTTTCCAGTAATTTGTATTCTCCCTAGAAAAATTGAAACAGTTTTTTAAAAGAATTAGTACAATGATTACTTATTCTAGGGTTATACAAAAAAAAATACATTTTTTTCTCAACACAAAGCAGCTGATACATAGTAACTATTCTCTCTACCTCAAAATTCTAAGCTCTTCAGATTCTGCATCTGTCAGACCATAAGAGCAACCGGTAAAAGACAGCATATCTTTCTCATATCTCAGATGGAGAGCAATATATCTTCCTCCTTGTGATCTCAGCCGATCCACCAACCTCTGTTTTGTAACCGTCATGTATGCTCAGAACCTAATTTAACAGGAAGCCCCATGTAGACATCTTAAATGCATCAAAAGTGAAAAGGACATCTCAAACCTGGGACCATATGCATCATTTTCTAGCATGATTTACAAAAATACTGGACTTCAATCGTCAAATTGTTTAACCTAACAACTAATTGACATTCAAAATACTTAAAAACTTCAATTTTATATTCCAATACTTCTAATACTATATTACTAAAACTGTCTACTGATGAGACCGCTATATCAGCCAGCCCTATCCTAAACTAACAATATTTAATTAGTCATGATTCTCTCTCTGCCAGCAAATCCACTAAAATAAAAAATTTCCCTTTGTCCACTGTTACGCACCAGATTTGTAATATTTTTTATAAATATGAAACCAATAATAGACCGAAGAATGCTGTCTTTCCTTCACATTTTAAAGTCCGCCCATTTTGCCTTCAAAATTTCAGATATTTAGGCACAAATTAAAGAAAAACTCATTTCATTTCAATTTGTATCCTTTCAAATGCATTCTTTTCTACGTTCTCTCTGAATTGCTTGTTTTAATAAAGAAAAAAAAAATCAAAAACGGAGATTGAATCAGTGATTACATAATCATTTCATCAGTTACTAAATGCAACATGACGTACACATAATGTTTTTGCAAAATGTTTAGGATGCTAACTACTCCACTAAAAAGAAGCCAAACCTTTCCTAAATTCTCTATTGGAGGAGAAAATCGAAGCGCCTGATACATTGCACGGCATCTCAACCTCTGTATGTCAAGAGGAAGATCATTGTTTGCAAGTCGAGAATCTGATTTTGCAACATGTATCACCTGGAAGATCAAATCATTATTTGTTCAATACATTTTTTATTATAAACAAGGTCCACAGACAAAAAGTGAATTGTAATGATCATGGAACAATTAAAAATATGAGATCACTTCCAGATCACGAACACAAATTAGAAATCCCCTTCACTGAGAAGAGGCATTGAGTTTGTACACCCCACCACAAATGTCAGAAAGAAATCTAATGTCGTTGTCAATGCCTGAAACAGACATGTTTCAGAAAATACTAAAGGATGATCATTCTATATTCTTCAAATACTATTGAACTGCCCGGTAAAATATGTATCACAGCATTTCTTTGACTTTTTCTTAATATGTAACACTAAAATTTGCTTGGTTATAACTATAAATTCTTGTAAGAACTTTTCATTTTTCTACTTCTCTAGTAGTTAACGGCATTGAATACTTCTAGAATATAACAATCCCTGAGAACTATGCCTACTACATTTTCCAATTACAACTAATTTTCACAGGTTATAATTTGAGAATTAGATCTAAACAAAAATAAATCCGTGTAAGCCGATTAGAGAGTTATACAATGAAGCCACTCCAGAAAATGAGAACCACAAGAAGTTGAAGTCATATAGGAGTAGCCTGAGTACCTGATAGTCACTCCACAACCTTGTCATATCTGTATAGTAACCGAACCCAGCCCAGGAAGTAAAGTGTTTCCTGGCCCGGGGGATACCTTCCAAGCTTTTGGGAAGCTCACTAACAATCCTGATATCATCTTTCAGGGATTGAATGAAATGAAGCTCGTCAAATATATCTGAAAATACACTGTGCACACACCCAATGAGAAGATAAAGTTGGAAAACAATACAACACATATCTTAGAACAGCGTGTACCAAGAGATACCTTGAGTCTTTCCAGAATGAACGTTTATCCAATTGAGGAACAACTAAAGTTGCATTCATCATATGTGCCACAGCCACCATGTCTGATATCTATAGAAAAACTAGGTGCCATCAGTACAAACTGAAACCCTTGTACATAAAAGACAAAAACAAAACTTGAACTGCATTTCACCATAACAACGCATCATATTTAACAAATACAATGAACTGCTGAAGTATTGCGGGAATGGGAAAAAAAAGGTCAAAATGTTGTCAATTGTCAAAAGGAAAAGAATAATGAACAAAGACAACAAATAGACACTAAATTCCAGCCTCTGATACAAAAAAGGAACTAAAAAACCTAGACAGATACAAGAAAGCTAAAATAGTAACTCTTGGGTACTAAATTTGGAAACTGTAATTGAATCTAAATATTTGCTACACATGCGGTTACAAACATAAGGGCATGACTAATCTATTATACAGGAGTTACAAGAGAGTGCAAGAGAGGAAAAAGTGACTTACACCGGTTCGCATTTGATTTAGTCCCCCGTTACTTTTCACAGTTAGATAGCGATCAAATCCTTTGGCAGCTGACAAAGTAAAAATGTGGAAACATATTTTAGAGAAAGGGAGAGACAAAAATGCAAAATACAATAACAACACTGCTCTGGTTACCAAACATCCAACTATAGATAGAAGTGGCTGAAAAAAAAAACTTAACTGAAACAAATAGAACCAAGTGAAAGAAAAAACTAAACAAAAAGCTATTACAAGAACTTATGTCAGCATCTCAAACCTTTATATTTAGTAGTCCGCTCAACACACTGGTGTAAGCCATGATTAAACGGAGAATCCCAAAGTTGCTTCTTATCGTGCACATGTAACTCTGGCACCTGCAGCGATTTCAAACAAATGCAGCAGTCATTGAGTATGAAAAGGGAGGTAAAAGAAAAGTGAAGAGCCTGAACTGACGGAGTGCTAGCTAATATAGCTAGAACCAACAAAACTTGCAGATACCATCACAAAAATAAAAATCGATACTCTTAAATATGAAAGCAAACAACCACTTTGCGCACACAAATTAGTACCTGCAATGGCTTTCTTAGAGAGAAAAATAGACATGTGTGAAGAAAAATAAATGACTAGCACACATGCAGCTGCCTATCAATTATCAAAATTGTTAAATTCCTCAACTTCAAGAACTAGCCTCCCTTCACGGATTTTTTTTTTTTTTCGTTTGTTGGATGTAGAAATTCACTTAAGACAATTTGACAGAACCAGCTCAATTAACACAAATCGGTATCCGATTTGGATCTCTAATAACAGTAACGTAAATCAGATGAAAGCATCGAAGAAGATTGAGGAAATCCAGGAATTCCTTCCAGATCCTTAAATCACATTGAATTTAATTGAATTGAAAAACGATGGAGAGAATAAACAAGGGAATAGCAGAGTACCTGATGAGAATTAGATTGTCGAGAAATGAAAGGGCGTCGTGGATCTTGATCAAGACTAATGTTCCTCACGTAGAACAAGAAGACGATAATGGAGAAAGCAAATATGAAGATGGTATAGAAAGTGATGACGCTTGGGGATAGCTTTCTGGCATGGAATCTACCCGTCAAGAGGCCGCCAGAGCCATACGAGCCTCTGCTTACCATCTCTGCCCTAACCTCTCTCTTCCTTACCCAAACATCTGCATGAATTAAGTCTGACAGGGTTGTTACTGTCCAGGAAAATACAGCGAACAAAAACTATACCGTGCTTCAAAGTGCACAACGATCACTGATCATCGATGGCGAGTTTTTTTCCAGTAATATGCACGGTAAATATTTGTGACTTTTTAGGTTTAGTTTTATAAATGAATAATGGCATTTTGATTTTTTTTTTACTCATTTTTAATTTATTATTCTAATTAGATCACGTGCACACACGCATTATCGCACTTGTGTATATATATTTTTTAAATATTATGAATGATACTATTTTAATAGATGATAATAGTGTAATATTATTAAGTTAATATATAAAATAAATTTATATTTATTAAAAATAAAGTGAAATAAAATGATACTATGAATGATAATATCGCGCTATGAATGATAATATGTTAGTAGATGATAATAGTGTAATTTTATTAAGTTAATACATAAAATAAATTTATATTTATTAAAAGTAAAATGAAATGAATAGAGAAATTAATTGTTGATGAATAAAAAAAAATAAACAGTTTTATAAAAAATAAGTAAAAAGAATCATTAATTTTAAAAAATTAATAAATAATTATATTGTAAAGGGTAGACTTGATATTATGAAAGTGGACACAAAAGAGATAATCCTCTTTATATATTGTTATAGAAGATTATCACATTATATTATTATAAAAAATTAAAAAATACTTAGATAATAAATTAAAAATAAATAAAATATTATGAATTAAAATATTATTATTTTTTAGAAATTTTTCTTACACGAAGTCCCAAATACACCATCCCCGTAACATCCAATATATTACGAATTTGTGAAGAAGGATGTTAGGGCTAAAAAAATTTACGATCTCTGATTGCATATTCCATACTTTTAAAAAAAATTAACAATAACAATTAGGTTTAATTAATCGTATAGTACCCACTTTGGAGCTAGTGTGTCAAATAGGTATCCCGTTTTAAAAAAATGTCAATTGCATCTCAACTTTTGAAAAATATTGCTTCAATTAGGTCTTTTCAGACAGAGTTGACTAACGCCGTTAGTCAACGTGCCACGTGTCAATCTGTGGTTTTTTTTT
>Ga0099823_1007420_pt1 | contig 11129 bp, 5 predicted proteins | sample CowpearedBW_FD_76831 | JGI IMG/M metagenome (GOLD analysis project Ga0099823, IMG submission 76831) | Root nodule microbial communities of legume samples collected from California, USA - Cow pea red BW | ecosystem: Host-associated > Plants > Roots > Nodule | place: USA: California | collected... | reverse complement strand
TATTTCATGCTAGAAATCACAATTCAATTATCATAATATAGAAGACCCTGTTTTCATAGATTTAAATAATAAAACCATAACATCAAAAGTTAGCATACATAGGACTCGAACCCAAGTCCTCTCACACAATCAAAGTACTCTCAACTACTTGAGCTAGCATTTTTCCACGTCATACCAACCATAATTTAATGTCATAATTATTTCCCCTCCCGGATTTATTAATTAATTAATTATTTAATTAATTAAATTCTACAGGTCTTACAATCCTCACCTATAATACACGACAATACAATTTAGTTGAACAATTAGTAAACAAAATTTCATTTAAATGGTCCTAAGGAGTGAAAATTGACCTGGGCATCCTTCTCCATCTTGGTCTTCTTACCCTTATTCCATGAATGCGGAGAAGATTTCACTTCCCTTTTACCTACCATACAACTAATTGAACTATTAAACATTTGTAATAACCTAAGACCAAAATAAATAAGTAAGCACGAAAAAAATGTTACATAATACTTGTAATTATCAATAATATGCATACTACTGAATTCATTCAAGTAAACTAATGGGATCAAAAACTTATAATCTAAAGTGGAAACCCACATACATTATAATCTAAAGTAGAAAGAAAGTTCCTTCTAAGTCAACCAAGAGTGGAAAGCCAAAAACATTACAATTTAAAGCAACCAAGTAATAAAGCAAGAAAGAATAAACATTTAATGATCATCCAATACATAGGTCTTATTTTAATACAATTTTCTCTAAGTTTCGCGTATAAGTTAAATCAATTTATGTAGCTAAGCTCTCAAAAAAGATGGACTAAGGTATACTTATACAACACTAACAATTGAGATTTTGTATAAAAGTTAAAATTAGATTATCTTCTTTATAAAAGGTAATGCATTATGACTAAATTAGATTAAGTACAAGGTATTGCATTATGAATGAATAAATAATAGTTTTAAAGTAGTTCTATTTGGGAGTATTAAAATCAATATTTTCTTTTTGTTTTAAAACTACATATATCAAGTGATGGCTTACATATGGATTTCAATTCTCTGATGATTCATGAATTGGTATGATTTCCTATCACTGAGAATGCTCTAAGGCTTAGAACAATAGAAAATGAGTAGATTACTTGCTAGTCACACCTGCTACTATTTATTCTATTAGAGTTTCATCAACTGCATTAATTATGGAGGAGCAGCATCAATTGAAGGTATTAGGATAAGGATGCTAAGCCCAACAATTTTGGAAAGGACTAAGAGAGACTTCGACCAAATAGAGCCAATGTGTATGCTTACCTTTACTCTTAATTGTCTTTATTTTACATTATACGCAACAGTTCCTCAATTATTTTGAACAATTAAAAGGAGGGATAACTTCAGTAAAATACTTGTGAAGACAAATGCACTGATCAATATTACTAGAAATCATCCACTCAATATTACAATTTAATAACACACTACCAATCAAAAAATAGATTCAACACAACTATTATCATGCAAATCTTTAAAAAGTAAGTAAATAGTGAACTAAAACTACCTAAGCAAGTGTAAAAAGGTATAGACACTCTAAAAATCTACTTCTAAAAATTGAACCTTAAAAAACAATTTCACTATCTAAACTTCTACCAATTTTGTTCATTTCCATCAAACGTAATACACATGAGTTTTTCAAAAAATTCCTTTATGTAATGTTGCTAAGAACTATATCACTATGACTATCTTTTTGGAAGCAAATTACTATTTGTGATAAAATCCACCATTATTAAAGATAAATTATTCAATCTCACACCAAAACGATACAACCATGACCACTAAAATTTAAATTTCAAAAAAATCAACATAGTAAATAGTCACCGCTTTTTGTTTCATCAAACCACAACGTCAATGCTTGGGAAAAACAAAAATATCTTACCTTTAACCAAATGGAAGAAAACCCTGCAAACAGAGAACATTGTGATGACATCCAAAAAGACTTTGAACTAAGAACAAGGGATGAAGAGACCAAATGTTGCGCCAATCACTCCATGTTCAAAACCCCCCCTTTCACTGGATTTCATAGGGATCACTTACCATTCACAAAACGAAAGAAAGAAGGTACCTTTCGGTGTTTCAGGGTGGTGGATTTTCGAAGGAGACTACCGGCACGGTGGACTTCGCAGGGACGGTGGACTTCGAAGGGGATGGTGGACTTCGCATAAACGGTGGACTTTGCAGGCACGATTGTGAAGAAAACTGGTTTTGGTATGCGAGGCACGGTGATATGTGAGGGTCTGCGAAGTTTTTATGAAAATCAATTTTTGGATTCTTTTTCACTTTGACGGCAAGGAAGTTAATTGTAGGTGACGGCAAGAAAGTTAACGGTAGGTTAATTTCATTAACCCATTCAATCACGTGCCAATCCATTTGTTGAAAGTAAAAAAAAAAAAAGTAAATACCATTTTCCACGTAAGGGAGTAAAAAAGTAGTCAAAATAGGTAGTCAGTAAACCATTTTCCAATTCAAAAGTTAAAGATGACTTTTAAATTGTGCAATTCAAAAGTAAAATGACTTCTGAATTGTGTAATCTGAAAGCTATTTTTTTTCCCATAACTCTCTCCAACTTTTAGAATTCTTTTTGGCTTCTTGATCCACAATTTGGAAATTAATTTGACTTTTAGATTATATAACTAGAAGTAAGAAAAGACTTTTGAATTATGCAATTCAAAAAGCTATTGAATTGCACAATTAAGTAAGAACAACATGCAAAGGTTTTTTTTTTTTATGTAAGCATGTAGGAAGTAACCTATGGAGGTGTAAGAAGAAATTGTCATTTTGATCCACCTAGACATAGAGTTTACATCCGAGACGATAGATTTTAAGGTTTCCAAGATATATAAATTGGATAAAATTTGTTTACATACAAATAAAGAAATGATGGTAAAACTTGAGGATTTGATTCATGTTCAATGTTTTTTTAACGCAATGTTCTTTGCCTTTTCCTTATATATTGAATGGCTTTCAAATTAATACTTATCTTAATGGCTTTATCTTGCATCATTTGACATAGTAAGCATCGAAGTATATGATCATTATACAAAAACATGGTGTAACAACTTAATCATTTTTAAATAACTGCATAATATAGAAAATAACCAAGTAAGGTGCTTAAAAAAAGCATGATTCTCACATATTTTAAAGAGAAAGTATGTGTATCTTTTTCTACGAGAGATTACCCTTTAGAGTTCCAGAGATTCTACTAGGTGAATAACTCCAACTTTTTTTTTTTGAGATTCGATTAAATAAATAACGAGACAAGGTTTCACTCATTTGGACTCTATTCTTCAATCTCTCTCTTTATAAATGAAAAGTAAAGAAATATACGTTATCAACAAGGGGACATTGTTTTTGCGATAGTGGTTTATATATAATAGGCCTATCAAGTCATTATTAAGAAATTTTTTCTCACTAACCTAATTATTTTTTTTATTTATTATTAATTCCTTTAATTAACAAGTATGCACCTCTTACATGAGACATAAAACCTTTCATTCTTTCACTTGGCTCATGTGATATTATATATGTTTATGAACCAATGAACAAACATTATGCGCATTAAAGGCTTGAAGCATTCTTTAGGATACATCATAATTTCATAACTAAGAATATGAACCAATTTGAGTCATGATGTCATACTCTTCCATAGACTTCTTCTTAGTATGAACATAATTAGAAGCTTATAATTTATCCAACACAATATCTTTATTCGAGATAACGCTTGTTTACATTACTCAAATACAATTATGCAATCATAAAGAATATGTAATAAAAAACATATTATAATTGAGCTCAAAGTCTTAATGATCTATCATAAAAGGCACATAATACTCAACGTTCATTTTACACAATAATACCCATATTCATAACGTGTTCAATAAATGTTTTAATGGTAATGTTTATGCTAATATGTTCTATTATGCATTTTTTTTTTCTTTTACGAAAAAATGTTTCAACTTCACTTCTTTAACAACTTTAAAATACTTGGTGTTCTTAAAGAAAAACATTGTTGTAGGGTTATCACTGTATATTTTTAGTGGTCTAACAATATTTTTGACAATTCTAGACCTTGAGAGTTCTACAACCCATTAGCCTAAAATGTAGCCTCAAAACACATTGCAAAATCAACTTTCATGGTGGATGTAGCAGCAATACACTAATTTGAACTTCTACACAATATTGCTTCTTCGACAAAAAGAAATGCAAAGCCAAGAGTGGATCTCTTTCTATCCATACATCCAACAAAATCAAAGTTTGAAAATTCAATCACTTCAAAATGATTAGACTTCTTATATTTAAGCATGTGATCCATTGTTCCACGTAGATATCTTAGAAACTTTCTTTGTGTCTTTCCAATATTTCATTCTTACATTACTTTGATACTGTTATAACCTTCTAATTGAAAAAATCACCTCTATTTGTTTCCATTCCAAATTATTTTTAGGACATTGAGTGAGTATAAATTTGTCTATTTCTAAATTGATCTTGGAATTTTTTTTTTGCGTCTTTCTAATATTTCATTCTTATATTACTTTGATATTGTTATAATCTTCTAATTGAAAAAATCACCTTCATTTGTTTCCATTTCAAATCATTTTTAGGACATTAAATGAGTATAAACTCGTCTTATTTCTAAATTGGAACTGTCAATATTGAACACTTGGAATAAACTTTCTAGGATAAATATAAGATTTATTTGTATCTGGTTGGGAATATTTCTATTCCTGTCGGGGCTCATCTGTATCTTTCATTTCAACTTTACTTAACATAAAGTTCTTAGCCTCAGAAGACCAAAATCATTAGTTTCCAACAAGAAATAATCAACACGCAGAACAAAAAAAAAGCAAGCTAACTCTCACTAATATTCCATTCTTCATTTTTCCCAATATTTTCATCTCCTTCAAAACATGCACCATCTTCCATTCCCTAATTTATGTCCAATCATCACTCCTTTCATCTCCACCATTTCACACATTCCATCACTTATTCATCTTTTTCATTCCTTACATCCACTATCTCCATAGTCACCCATTATCACTCCAAAATGCGAGGCAGAGGGATATACAACACAATGTTGGTGGTGGCACAGAAGAACGTGGTGGTAAAAATGTTTTCATGGGTGAAAATAAGTTAGGCACATTTGGGTATTAGGGTTTATGAGGATCTTCGCATTTGGGATAATCATCGGTACCACTGTTGCTTATCGCTCGTCCTGTCGGAGCTATCATTTAAAGGGATGAAGAACTAAAACATCCACTACAAAATTTGAAAGAGTGTCTAATAAATGTAAACGATGTTCAGTATCAAGGATTAAACAAGGCACATCCAAAATCAATACACCTTGTATTATGGAAAACATAAACTAAATCTGATTCAAAACATTCATAAGCATTAAACTTATCTTCCTTCTTCAATGAAATTATGTTTTGGGAAATACTTTTAGAAATGTCCATATTTTCCATATAAATGACAATTGTTGATTATTTCTTCTAGATTTTCACATATGCTTAATTAACCTTTAACATCTCTTTGGCGCTATCATGTTTCTTCACAAATTCTGTCTAACTTTATTTCCTTGACTTTTAAGTCTTGATTTCTTCCTAAACCAATATGTTGTGTAATTCATGCATGGTATCATAGGTCATTTGAAATGGGTTATACTTAGACATTAATGAGTTCAAAATAAATTGTACAAGAGTCTTGCTATAGTGTTTATCATATCAATAACATACCTATGCATAATGTGTAGTGAATGTCCTCATTAATGTCCTAATAAGAGAGTTATTTGGAAGAATCATCTTAATATTGTTGGAGAAAATCATCCTTAAGCTAAGTCTATTTGATTTTTTCAAGTTTTATAATGATTTTTTGTTCATTACTATTGTAGTCACTAATAACATGTCTTTATTCCAATATAGCGAGATTAATATACATAACACCGAAATAAGATATGACTTGTTCATTCCAATCAGATAAATTAAGTAAACATTAGCACAAATGATGTTTGAGAATTCATCAAAGCACATGCTTTAAACATAATATTCAAAGGACAAAATATTCATAACATTATGCGCATTCAAAACATTCAGGAAGCAATAGCTTTTTTTATTCTCTTGTACTAGTCATATCCTCCTTGTTTTGTTTCACAACAGCTGACATTTTACCAAATAATATTGATTCTATTACTAGATATATATTCTCTGTTTATAAATTATAATTCATATGTTTAAACACAAGAAATATAATTCTTTATATTTCATCTGAGTTTATATTGAGATAGGGCCTGAGGAGCATGGTCTATTTTGTAATTATAGTCCTTTTAATAATTATATAATCAAACTAATTAAGAAACAAGTCATGAAGAAATAGGAAAATACAATAAAAAAAATCCTAAAAAACAACGAGAATAAGAAAACATCTTACATACAAAAGCGAGGAAACAAGATCAATATCTTATACTAGAAAATATTTGGTAAGATTCTTACAAAAATTCTAACCAAGAAACAAATAATTCTAACAATTTCTTTTTTCTGTGTGTGAAATGTTATCCTGTCGATGCTTTAGATTTTACAAAATTGCAAACCATTGAGTTCACTAGATTCAGTGAGCACACTCACAAACGTACAAATTCAGCTTCAAATTTGAGAGCTAAAAACTTGATCCCCATCCATACATAATTTTGTACAACCCCAAAAACTGAAAAAAGAATTTCAGCATTGTGACAGCGAATCTACCCCTTCCCCTAACTTACTTTTGTGGAAAAATCTCCAATGCTTACCATCATAAAGAATTCACTAAATTACATGTATCAGCGGCCAATGGAAGAGTAAAATGAATAGGCATCATAAAGAATTCATTACTTCACTGTGTTCTTTCTGATTCCCTTCTTGTCCAATGAATGAGGCATGGTATAAAGAAGTTACCGCACCAAACTCATTTCTCTGTCACCAATTATAACTGTGGCAACTGAGGTTGTAACAGGAATACCTGAGTGTGTCAACATCTATGGAGAGGAGCAGGATATAAGTCGGGTAAGTGATACCGTATTCTATCATTATGCGGTAATGGTCCCTCCTGCATCCATAAAATTATAATTATTGCATTGTTTGGAGGAAAGTGAAAAGCAAGGAGAAAACTACAGGAACTGATCCAGAAATGGAAACCCTTAAATTATAGGAGGTAATAGGCTGGGATAAGCTAAGCATTACAGGGCTTGATTCTCTGTCTGGATTATTTACTTAAAATAGATCATTTTTTAGAGTTTGACTTTGTAAACCTATTTAAGAACTTTGTAATAGAGCCTCTTGGGCAAAAAAACTCCTACCTCCAAATAAGTTGATGGATCTGAACTTATATGTAAGTTAATAATAGGCTTAAGCATTTCAATTAAACAAATAAATCATTTTAAAATAATACCTTAAAAATTTAATAAAATAGTACATATAAACTGTATTGGCGTAAATAATGATATTATTATATTGTTTATAGTTACCCAAATAGACTAGCCTATTAGGCCTGAAAAGCTATTTGTAATAACCCAAAGCCTAACTTATCAAACAAAAACTGTTTCAAAGTCTTTAAAAACCCCAAGTCAGGTCCACCGGTAACGTAGGCTAGGTCATAATTAAGGATTCTAACTCAATGTAATCCCTAACCTTCACTCAAGAAACTGCCTCTGGTGCAGTATGGAACGTTACACCAGACATAGGCCCAATATTATACAGTTCTCGAGATCACTATCTAACCTCCCATGTACTTGAAGTTGCGACCTTAACTATCTCCTCCATCCCCTTTTCGACTCTAAAACCTAAGAATGCTTTCTCCTCTTACGTGGTTCTCTCTTGGAAAATAGATTTTAAAGTCTAACTCTCACAAAAACAGCTTGTTCAGCTTGTAAAGTACGTTTTGCACTTACTTATATACTATAATTTAACTTCATCTTTAGTTGACATAGGAATCTAACACACCCAATTATACCGAGAACCTCGAGCATGAGAATACATATATGTGGGTGTGTGATTGTGGCCTAGTAGCAGGTGGCATAATAGGCTCAAAAAACTTCTCTATGATAGATTCTCCTATTATTTTAGAAAATGAATTTTAAGTCTAACTCAATTTTAGAAAATCACCTTACATAGTGAGGTTTGTATCCATTCATATATTATAAATTGGCTTTATTTGATGTGGGATCTTTAACACTCAAAATTAACTATTGGTGGGAATTCCTACTGAACAATCATATACGCTTCCAAAAATTAATATTCTAGAGGAAGAATAAGCCAAGAAATTGTACAATGCTTCCCAATTTGCATGTTGGCAAGTTGTCTCAATTGCAGTCATACCTAAGGAGGAATGCTTAATAACTGTAGTTGCAGCCCTTTAGGGACTACCTAAGTAGCAAATCATTTAGGAATGCTTAATTGCAGCCTCAAGGGTTAGTGTTTAGTTTCACATAAGCTAGAGATATAGCTTAAATAGATCTTATGAAGTTTGGAGAGTTCTCTCCTTACAAATCAGATATCGACTTAGTGGAGTTGAATTAGCCCTTAAGTTCAATTTCTAAAATAATATTAGAATTTATTAAAATTGTTGATAAAATACCAATGCAAAAATATAAAGTGAATAGTGGCAGCTAATATTAACAGATAAAGGCAGTAGAGAGTGAGAAAGAATAATTAACAATAGAAGCAAATCACCTTTCGACCTCTCCAACAATAAATTAATTTTGTACAATAACAACAATAATAATAATAATAAATGGCTAGAGTCCTGCAATTCGGCTGCTATATCATCGTATGCGTGCTATTGCGACAATATTTAACATTGTTGAACGATATCCAATCACACTTTGACCACATTAAGCTAAAGGGAATAGGAAAGAAAGTACCTCATCTGGGTTTATTTGGAATGGCTTCGCAAAGTCCTCAAACATTACGGGAGAATGTTGCTTCAATTTTTCTTGAACTTCCTACAGATGCATAAAATAGAAGATATGTAAAAAGAAAAACATAACCAAAAACTTACATAAAAGGAGGAAAAGGAAAAGATAATTATGTCAGCCACAAGCAGCAAAGAGCAGAAGAATAGGCTTTGAATAGGAAACTCGAGACCAAGTGACCAAACTTTGACTGAATACTGATAAGAACGAGGAAAATATGATAGAACAACCAACTCTAATTGCACTAACAAAAGAGCTCCAGCCAAAATGAACCAACTCTAATTCTCATCCTCCCTCTGAACATCCTCTTCTAGTCTATCCCAATCCTGACAGTAAACCATGGACAAAGCTAAGTACTGCAGGTTCCCCAAGAGAGCATTTACAGCTCCCTTCTCCTTCCCAGACTTATATTTAATTTCGAAATCAAATCCAACCAAGAAACCCATTTCTGTTGCTCTTCTCTCATGACCCTCAAAACTGTCAAAAACCTCACGTTTTTATAGTCTGTGTAGTACAAAGTACCTCCCCAGAAGATAGTTCCTCCATTTACCGATAGCTAGTACAATTGCCATCAACTCTCGTTCATATACTGATTTACTTTGAGCTGGATGCCCTTCTTGCAAAAGTGTAGCAGCTATGCCTTATCTTGATCAGATTCAATAGTAAATCCTCTCAAAGTTTGGGACTGCTAATACCAAAACAGTTGTCATTTCCTTTTGAGATGCTAAAAATCCTCTTGAACCTCGTTTCCCCAATTAAATGTTGAGCAAGAGGCCAAGCAATCTTCCCATAGTTCTTCACAAATTTTCTTAGTAGCCTGTTAACCCCAGAAATCACCTCAGTATCTTTGGATCACAAGGAATGGGCCACAGTATCATGGCTCTTATTTTGTTTGGATCTTGGTTGACAACTTTCTATGAAATATGACCCAAATATTCTGAGTTACCTTAGGCCAAAACCACACTTCTTATTAGCAAACAATAGATTTCTTCAAGGATTTGTAGCACCAACCTAGGGTGTTCCTTGTGGGTCTCTTCCCCTTTGCTGTAGATCTTAATGCCATAAAAAAAGTACAATGATAGAAATAAGCAACAGATCCTATATAATCAGGTACATCTACATTATATATGATTTAGTAGGATCATTCTTATTTATTCGTGCATAATATCTTTATTATTAGAGGATATTAAATCTCCTCTATTTATAGTATTGATTCATTTACTAAATAAATATCTGCCGTGCAACTTTACTAATGCCAATTGGCTTTAAGATAAAATTTGACATGATACCAGATCCTATTACTCATCCTGATAAGTATTCTGGTAGGCTAGCTTGGTTAGATAGACATCAATGGAGTGAGCGTTGGGAAGTACCACATTGCATGCTTCAACTCATGGAGCGCAAATTTACTTAATGTTAGATGGTTTTAAGATGAAATCTGACAGGTTCTTCCTCTCTCTTTCAGCAACTGCTTAATCTTATTCAGCTACCATTGACTCTCCTCTCAACTCTTCAACTTTAGACTCCATAGTGATGCATGTAGAGGCCATTCAAGTTACCATAATCAAATGCTCTAAATACCAGGAAAGTATGAGAGAACAACCAACTCTAACTGTATTAATAACAAGGTTCCAGCCAAAAATCAACGAGATTCAGAACTGGAAATACAATTAGCAATTGCAGAAGATAAGAAAGATAACAAGTCAAATTAGAGAGTGCCCAATTCCCAAATAATTCCTCCCTACAACCACCTATTTATACTTTTTCTCTCCCTCGCCATCGCCACTTCTCTGCCAGGTCAGCAGCCAGTTTGGCCCCCAACTATCTCTCCTTATTCTGATGATCAAGTGCCATACTTCTCTTCTGTCTCCAAAAAAATACACCTTAAACTTGGGTTTTATCATATCTACTCTGATTAAAACAGCCAGTCTATTTCCATTCCACATATCTAAATTCAATCCACGAGGTATAATAGGTGAATAAACCACACTTTAAGCCCAAACGGCTCTCTCGTACGGGAGAAAATGTGGAACAGAAAACTATCCTCACAGCCTCTATGGAACAATTTCAAGCATGTGAGGTGTTAGATAAATTGCGTTAATTAGGGAAGCATAGTGTCTATTATTTATTAGGGAAAATCGACATTATTT
>Ga0099823_1007414_pt1 | contig 11133 bp, 6 predicted proteins | sample CowpearedBW_FD_76831 | JGI IMG/M metagenome (GOLD analysis project Ga0099823, IMG submission 76831) | Root nodule microbial communities of legume samples collected from California, USA - Cow pea red BW | ecosystem: Host-associated > Plants > Roots > Nodule | place: USA: California | collected... | reverse complement strand
TATATAAAATATATATATATATATATATATATATATATATATATATATATATATATATATATAGTGTTTTGTGAATGAAATTCTACAAAATTATTTGATTTTATTTCCTTTTTTCTGTAACTTTTGACGAGAAAACTCAGAGAAATTCTAAGTCTACTTAAAAACTTCCATTTTGTTTTTAATTCAATAAAATATGTGTGTTAATGTATTGAGTATTGTTTATATATGTGTTGAAGATGGTCAGTAAAAAATAAATATGTATGAGAAAGAGAAGTAGATATGACAAATGAACCTATATAATTTTTCTTTGACATGAATACTCACGTTAATAAAGTATGCATATAATTAATAATGATTTTTTAAATTGGTATATGTAATACTTAATATTTTAAATTGGGTGTAGGTCAAAAATAAGTAACTAGCTATCTTTCTAGTTTCAATATTCGTTCTAATATTCGTCAAGTTCCCATATCATAGTCTACAAAATTTATACTTTATTTTTAAGTTAAGTAAAACATTTAATCATTTTTACTTGTTTATAATTATTTAAGATGTATTTGATTGTTATTTTATATTTATATAATTATAATTTATTTTTTAATATCTAATATTGAATGCAAATGATGTACATCACTTTAATAAATATTGTTAGGGAAACGTATATCCAATCAAGATCATTATCGTTTTTATTCCAATATTCATCCTGCTAACATAAATGATATTTTTAAGATGTATAATTTTTAATTACATTTAACAAATATTTGATAAAATATTGTTTTTTTTTGTTGTAAAATTCATGTATTGATAACGGGGATAGAAATGAAAATGAAGATAAATTTGTACTTTTAAGATAAATGGTGAAAGAGGGACCAACTCTATCCATTGTCATCTTTAAGAAGTTGGTTATAAAACAAAAGAAGGGGCAAGAAATATTGGTTGAAGGTTTATAACTAGTTGATAAATATGAAATGATATATTTTTTCTTTACTTAAAATCCATTTATTAACTTTAGATTCATTAATTAGGGTTTTTTCTAACAAAATTCGACATTTTGGTCTATTGTTCCACTAGTTACGAGACAATCAATTAATGTATAGTAAGACTTCATAATGTATAATCTAAAAATAATATTACAATTTCAAATCACGAGTGACTTTTATTATTCTCATTAAAATTGTATTGTAAAACAGGAAAATTTTATCAATAATAGTGACAATCTTGATCGGTGTAAGTGATGACACAAAAGTTTCTCCTCATACTACAACAACAATACTATCATTTTATATTAATCATAAATCATAAAATATCATATCTCTTACACGTGAAAATAATTAATAAAATAACAAGCAAAATAATAATCAAATCACTTAAAAAATATTAAATAACATATTGACCAAGTTAAAAAATATAAAATTCTCATCTATTCAATAGAAAAATGGAATAAAAACTCAATTGAAAAAACAAATCTTAAAACATAATCGATCCTAACTTGTATCATATAAGTAAAATCTGTGTTTTCTTAAAAAATATAAATATTTTTAAAAAAATTAAATCTAATTGAACTTTCTAATACTTATAATTTTTTGAATTTATATATTTTGTTATTTAGAAGTCATTTTATTTAAACAAATTATTACAATGAAAAATAATCAGATTTATTTTTTTACTTCTTTCTAGAATATAATTTTTTTATCTTTTAGTTTTATCAATTTTTACATTAACTGTTTACGAGTTTTAGTATATATAATGTTCACACAACATCATGAAACATTTATTATTTTTAATTTATAATAATAATTTTTTTTTTAATTTAAACTTCATAAAATATAAAAAATTGCAATAAAAAAAACACAATAACTAATCGCATTTATAAGAATGAAATATATAATAATAGATAATACTAAATTAAAGATAGCAATAAAATACATTAAAAACATAAAAAAGTAGTAATGAAAAGAAACTAAATAAATCACGAATCAGAAGTTAACTTAAGTAATTTATAAACTAAAAAAGCTTAAAATAAATTATGCATTAAATAATTCTGCATTAATTAAACTAATTTATAAACTAATGAACTAAATTATTAAGATATTTTCACCTTACTAAACTCTTTCAAAGAGAATGTAAGTTCTAAAAGGAGATTACAGGTGCTAATATTTTTGTTCACCGATCTCCTTATTCCTTGGTAATCTCTTTTTTTCTAATTATCATGTACTGCATGTTTCATTTTTATACTTCATACTCTAAGACGACGATATATTTCAATTTCATTTACTCGAATTTATACAACCATTATTTATTAAATCAAATATTATGAATTTATTTATCTTGTCATTTACATCTTTTTTCAAACTATTCTAAAAAGGTGAGAGACAGTATATAGTATATGACCGCGAGTAACACTAAATTTATGATAATTAATTTTATCTTCATAAAAAAAATTTTAATTATAACGATGATAGTTCTGACTTTTGAAAAGATACATCTTAAATCTTTTTATTTTAGAAAAGAATTTTTAATGTCATTGACCGTAATAATATTTAAAATATCATAAATTTATTTTAAAATTTAATAATAAAAATTATAAATAAAGTTAACGACGTTAATAATTTTTTTCTAAAAAAATCTAATAGACACATGTTTTAAAAAAATTGAGACTCAATGTGACATCAAATACCAAACTTACACGTATGAAATCCTGTACGACCAATTCAACTTAAAAAAAACAGTATAATATAATTAAAAAAAAGGAGTGACTTAGGAAATTCACATTTTAATTTAAATTTAAATTAAAAACCATATAAACAATTTTCTCATATTCCAAATAAAAAAGTACAATTAAAGGTTTAAATTCCGCTAACATGTTATTTGGAGAGTGTTGAAAGGTGAAGGAAGACCCTAACCAGTGAGAGAGCGAGGGTTTGAGACGATGGAGAACGACGAATTGTTCGACAATTGGGATGATTCGATAATCGAAGAGGTCTCTGTCCTCGCTGATAGCGCACCAAAACCAACACCGAACTCTTTTTCTTCTTCCTTTTTCTCAGACGACCACCGTTTCGTACCACCAAAACCATATTTTCACGCACTTCCCTCAACTTCTTATCACCCTCCGCCGCAGCCGCTTCCTTCCGCCGCCATTTCCTCCGTTTACTCCGCCGCTTGCTATTCGCCTCCGCGGGAGCTCTCTCAGAGGAACGCCGTTGTCATTGTCGATTCGCCTCCCAATCCTCCTTCCGACAAAGAACTCGAGATCGAGCGCTTAAAGGTAGTATCCACTAATTCCAAATGGAAGTAAATGCACGCCTGTTCCATGTTTAGGTCTTGCACTTTATATTCAAACGCTGTGTCGTTGTTTATTGTGTTTTTATTTTTATTTACAGAACTGCCACTTTGTCATACTACTACTTTCAAATATTTCTACAGGAGAAACAAAGAAAAGAAAAGAAAATCTGTTAGGAAACAGATTGAGAACAAGTGTCTGTTTAAGTGAAAATGTAAATATTTTCTCAAAGGGGATTCAGTTTTAGTTTTGGAATTTCGTCGGTTGAATCTTGTGAATTGATTTTAAGATTTTAAGGTGTCCTTTTCATTGTTATCACTTGAGGTCTCTATTGGTAGTGCTCCTCTAGTTGTGTTGTTTGTTTTGGAAGTTACAAGGAGGGAAAAAGGTATTTGCCATGCTGGGTTGTTCCAATTTTTGTTAAAGTGTTCGCTCATTTTTTTTTTCTTGTACTAAACTTGGAATTTTTGGTTGGTGGCAAGTACAGAGGGAGCTGGAACATGCAACAAAGCAGATTGAGAATCTGGTATGCCTGGGCAACTATATACGCGCATTGGCCTTTTTGTTTTCTGTTGACTAGATTATGTTTTTTTTTGTTGACACTTCTGTTGCTGCTTCAAAATTTTGGTTGAGTGTCATAACTTAATTGCATGCTTTCAGGAAAAGGAGCGTGTCAAGTTAAAGAAAGAAAGAGACAAGAAAGAAGATAAACCCAAATTTACGTCTTCTAGCAACGAAGGAGAAAGTGCTTGCGCTAACTGTTCAAAGGCAAAGAGTATAAACAAGTAAGTCATTTTTTATTTTTTTTTACACGATGTTCTAATTGTGTGGTTCTAGGACAATAATGTCCCTTTTCAGTTGCATCTCAGATCAGTCAACAAGAAAGCTTGCAGTTTAGCTTGTTAATTTATTGTAGCTTTATACATGTTGCTTTTATATATTGAATCATGTCATGAAGTGGAAGCCACTGAAAATGAAGTAGGATGAAAAAGGTGCACTTAAATTTCTGTTATTATGAAGTTTATGAGCTCGAGCTGAAGCTGAAAGTAACTGTTGAAGTAACTTTTGGTGAATATTTCCGTATCTTTGTTTGTATTACTTATGTCACAGGTGAGAGTGACCAGAGCTTGTTGTATAAAGCCATTGCAAATTGTGTCTTGTGTGACCAATGTCTCAGCTAAATTAAGACTTTGCCTGATATATTTTGTAATTAAGTTGCTTGAGTAATAGTCTAGATTGAGTTTAAGCCATAAGCAGAAGGGTCAAGGTACACCATGACAAATAATTATCCAGGTGTTACATATAAGGCCAGAGTTGTCTTTTATTATTTTTTATCCTCACTCTGTCTAATGCAATGTTGTGTTATGTGGCATAAAATTATTATTAACCTGGGGCAAAAATGGCAGGGATTTTGGAACTCTCGATCCCAACTGTCATAACACTTCAAAGTTTAAAAATGGAGTATCCTCACCCGTTCCAAATGGTGAGACATGAGAAGAATCTCTTTCTCATTTTAAAAAATTTTCTGTTTACTTCTTACATGTGACACCCTGTTGAATTGTTTTTGTTTTATGCCAGCTGAAACTACTTTTAAAGCTAAGGGAGTTCAAACAGACATAGTTAGTCATCAAGAAGCCCAAGGTGCTTCAAGTGATGATCTCTCTGCTTATCTTGATCTTTCCCAGAAATTGCTTGCAATAAGGGGATCTCCAACTAAAAGGATGGGACATAATGTGATATCCAAGTTGCTTGCGGGTTGTCAAAGAGATTTTCATATTCTCTTTGGCTGCATGAATATGAGCCTGCCCTCTGAAATAACAAGAGAGTTATTTTTAGATTTAAGCTCTTCAGGAGTAGCTTTGCATCACCTCAAGGATCGTTATCTTACTCCAGAGTCAGCAAAGATATCAAATTTCTACCTTGCATTAACAAAGGTATCAATTCAGCTCTCCATTTTTATATATCTTCCTGTAGAACTCAAATTTGTGCATTTCTGATCCGCTGGAAAGTTCTAGACATCAAATAGTTTGGTTTAAAGAATTAGCGCGGACTCTGAATTTTGTTGTTAGATTATAATTTTTGCTTCTTTGGTTTCTCCACGTGGTTGTTTTAAAGTGGTTTTGTTGTTAGATATATGGAACTCTCTTCTCTTGTGCACTATTATTTTTATTTCTGGTAATTTATCCATGTCAAGTGTGCTATTAGGAGGATTTCCCAGTCATCATTTTCTGCATTTCTCTTCTCTAATAGTATCATAGTTTAGTCTGTCTTTAATTTTTTTTTTAACTGGTTCCTTTTGCATGTTAACATATTGGATATGTTAACTTTTGGTATTAAAATCTGGTTCTATTGTTTAATCATGTTAGTGAGATTGTATATCATCCATTATTAATGTGTTACAGATAGCTGATGGGACAGATGTTTTGGAAACTTTAATTGGACCACTGCTTGATCTCTGTGGAATGGAAAATGTAAGTACTTTGTGAATTAATATTTTGTTGTCCAATTGCTTGCAAATTTATATTACTATTACCTGTGGGTAATAAATTTTCCTTTTAAGTACTAGGTCTACAGAAAGATGATTTGATAGATATTTTAATGGATTATAGAGGTTCTTAAGGATTCAATTATTTTCCTCTGTAAGTGAAAGTAATAATTAATATTCATAGTTTAGGAAGATTATAAATGAACAGAAAAATATTTTTTATGTAGAATTGAATGGAAAGAACTGAAAATGGGGGAACTATCCTTCAAGGGTTTCCCATTCACAAATGATTTCTCCTTTGAGCAAATGCTTGACCTACAAAATGATATAAGCAATGATGAACCTTCCCCTTATGTCTTCGTATTTATTAACTATCTTACCAGCTAACTAACCACTCCAACTTTTACCAACTAATTTGCTATTTCCTCTCTCCTAAATCTGTATTGCTAACATATAGGCAATACGTATTGGATTACAATGTTGTCAAAAAGATTCGTAAAACAGTTTGCTTTATGGTAGGTACTGTAGGATGCATGGGATATTAAATTTCAACAAAGCTCTTGATTCTTGAACGATCATTGACCATTAATTCAATTGCAATCCTGAGACCCACATAGTTTATAAGGCCAAAAGCTTGTTTGTACTATTCAAAACCCTGTTGTATATTGAACATATGAAGAGTTGGAACGTTGGACATAAGTGTCCACCCGTCCTTGCCCTAAAAAATGGTTAGAAAGAAAGGAAAGAGATAGTAGGTTCTTAGGCACAGTTAGATCAGTTAGTTAGGGACAGTTAGAGAGGTTAGCCAATGAGAGGGGATCATTAAGAGAAACTGGGGGAAGAAAAGGATTTGTAATTACAATGATTGTGTGAACATGGGAACCCTTTGTTAAGGGGAAGCCCATGGAGGAGGAGAACTATTTTTCCTTTTCTCAGTTGTTTAATGAAATTATTCATTCCCTTTGTTTGCTTCTATCAACTTCTCATTTCTCTTTCCTGGGCTGTAACAACTCCCGTCATTATAAAGGTTCAAAGTATTTGAGCCTTGTATTTTATATATTTGACATGGATTGAAGTTCTTTACATCTGTCTTATAGAACCAAGTTTTGACTGTATTATAATGGACATCTTTGCAATGCATTTTATAAAATATTTTTTATTTATTTAGGGCTTATTGAGTCATTATTTGCTCACGACATGTTATGCTTTTTTATGCTATTCTAAAATTGAAAGTCTAGTGAGGGGTTTATAGGGGCTTGGTCTTGCCAACTGCTAGCTTTTTGGTATGGTTCTACCAAGGTTCTTATCAGGCCATATGCTTGAAAGTTATCATATTACTTTGTGAAACTAATTTACTTGGGTGTTCTTTTTTCTCTTGCTCGGTATTTTTTATAATCCATAAACCTTTACTGACAAAGCTCCTCCCTCTTGCATAGGTTGTTATTGTCCATAGCTCTCTATGTGTACTGCATATGCTTCTGAAGCTCCTACTGGAATCGGAAAATAATGCTGGAAGGAGGTATGCGTTGTTTAAATGTAGTTTTCCCTTGTTTCTAACAACTGTGTTAGCTGTGTATCCCTTGTCCATTAGCCGAAGGTTACCATTTGAATTGGTCCCTTTTTCTCTTTCTGTGTCATGAATCATGATATTTATATTATATTTAATTAACAAGTCTATTAGATCCGTGAGTTGTGATCAATTGGCTGGTCTGCGTTTGATTCGTATGATGAAAACCTGAGAAAATAGAATGTCTTCTCAAGCATGTCGAACTTGCCCTATAATTTAAGTATGCATCAAGTGTAAATGTGTATGCCCTTGGCCATATGTATAGGTAATACTAGGATCAAGAAACACTCACAGGGTGGAATGTTGTACCTGGGCTATCGATCTGTCCCTGTCCCTTAGTTTGACTGTTTATTTGGGTGTGGGAACTTTGGTGACTTGGGGAGGGAAATCGAGGAATGAAGTTTGGTCAGCATTATTGTTGTTGATTTGCTTGAAATGCATCGTTGTAGTAAACAATTCTTTAATATGACGCATTCAGAAAGTTCTGCATGGCCTTTGTGATATAGAATATGTCTTTTCTACAGTTTAGTGATCTGTACATATTTGCCCCTTTGGCAGCTAGACTAAGAATACAGGATAGGTTATAAGTTGGTGGATAAGCTGTACTTTTTGTGAAGTCATTTTTTCTTTCTTTCCTTGTTGCTGTTCCTGTTCTTATGAACTTATGATTTGATCTTTCCAGTGCACTCTGCTCAGGGACAATGTCTTCATTGAAGGACTTTGCGATGGGAAGGACCTTGTGGATTTTGGTGTAAAAGATGAAAATCTTGTTGATGAAGATATAGAAAGCAGAAAAGAATGCCAGAACCATCAAAACTCCTTACAACCTCATGTAAATTGGGTGTATCTTTTTGAGATAATGCATCAAATTGCCATGAGGATCACAGAGGAAAGAGTGAGAGTGGAGGCAGTATCTATTATGAAGCTGCTTTTCCTGAGAAGTAATACTTACTTTGAGAGGGAACAGTAAGTTTAACTGTCGTGTTTTACTCTTAAAAATTGACTTATGAAGATATCGTGTTTATGCCAAGAGTTTGTGTGAACACAGGTTTAGCCAGAAAATACTTTTTGAAACTATTTCAGAATTGCTAAAGAAGGATGCTGGGCTGTGTGTGAAGAAACACACTCTAAGACTTCTATACCTGGTTTTGAATTGTAAGCTTCCTCTGCTAACCAATTTGCCAATTTTTTTTTTCGTTCATTACTACATAATTTGATTCCTAGCACCCTTCATTTTAATTGTTTTAGCAATTGCTACATGTTTTTGAACTTTTATTTTCACGCATTCAAGGTCCAAAACTGTTGGCTGCTTTCTGCTGTGGATGCAAAGAGGGTGATGCTAGCAGTGCTATGAATGAGAATGAATCGACTTCAGATTTTCAATATTTTAAAATCATCCTTCAAGGATTGTCTGATTGTGTAGCCCCTCATAGGAGTGGTTTACTGGTATGTTTGCTATGAAAGATACTGACACCGGCCATACAATTCTGCAATGTATAAATTGAGATGTGATTAATTTATTATGAATTATGTTGGATTGGATAGCACATTTATTGTGATATAGTCCATTTGATTATCATTTGCATCTACGTTTCCACACTCGTTTAACAATTACGTAAATAAATTAAGTACTCTTCTGAAACTTTTGAGACGAAAATTAAGATTTAATGCTTTCTTATTGTCTTCTATGATAGGGATGTAGTCAAGCGACTTCAGTTTGGGGAAAGTAGTTATATATATTTCAAAATATTACTGCCTAAAATTTAGGTCATTCTAATTTCAGGGATTGAAAGTCAGCAGAAATGTGATTCTTGTGCTGGCGTTCCTTGCATCGTCTGGACAACCGGGTTTTGAAATTTTTGTTGGTCATAGGCTCTCTAATCGAGGGGTAAACTATCTTATGTTGATTTTGCAATTACTTGTATCGGAGATGGATCTTGAAGCTGAATCATATGAGCAGCAGGCAGAAATTTTCAGGGAGAGGTAATAAAACTGACTGTTAGGGTACAATCATAAAATTGTTAATTTCTTTACTTATCCTTTCTCAGATAAAGAAAAGTAAAGTGTAAAGTTGTACTCTACAATTGTTTTCTAATGGTTACTTCTCTTTTATTTCGTTAAGTTCATTTGTTTAATCAATGTGTACATATTAAAAAGTGTATATAAATTCTTGAAACATAATAAATATATAATTATAATTGTGGAAATCCTAATTAAAATCACGTTTATTAAAATCTTGTCAAATAAAAAAATTATAAATTACTATCATTATAAAAATATTAGTACTTTTTAAATTAGATATTTCTTATTGATTTTGTGTGACTCATTTGTGGTCACTGTCAGGACATTTTTGATACGGGAGATACTGATATTACTCAACAGACTAGTGTCGAATCCTTCATATTCTGCCATTGTCTTGCGCGGTTTAACGAGCAGAAGGGATATGGGTGGTTTGACAATTGATGTTGCAAGCAGATTATCTCGTAAAGGGAAAAAAAATGAGCAGCAGGAGAGTATGGTGAAGCATATAAGAGAAACTGAAATTGTTGACCTTGCTCGCCTCTTCAAGAAAAGAATATTCGCATATTTAGGTGATGACGTATCGTGAAGTGTCCGCTTCCAGTCCTAATCTTTTGTACATATCACGTCTGTGTCTGTATCATTCTACTCAGGTGGGAGCTGCTTCTGAAATGGTGCACAAGCAGCAAGGGCACTATGGTCGTTCAGCCCAGAAATTTTTGACTGCCATGAAAAAAGTTCTTATTCAAAATTTTGTGTAATTGAAAGTTATAATTTAGTGCTCGAGATTGAGCAATGTCAGTCAGGTTTAAGAAAATGATGTAACGTTTTTGTTTTATGATGTACCATTTTTGTCGAAATGTTATTTCCCTTGAATTATTCCAGTCTACCATTTATTCTTCGTTTGTAGCCAAGTTGACTGAATTTTTTATGTCTTAAAAGATCTTTTGATGTAAAATTGAAAATAATGCATTTAAAATTAAAATAATATTGTTATTCGATAGTTTTTATTTTTAATTTATAAGAGAAGACATTAGACGAGAAAGGCAAAATGGGAAAAAGAATGGATAAACTCTACTACAGTTTGAATATCTGCACTACACGGACGGAAAATTCACACAGAATAATGTTAATGTGATGTCATTAAATTAAACATCGAGACTGCACTAAAATGATATTACTACATGAAAGTATATTTAGCATGTATATTATAGTAAAATAAATATCATTGGCAAATTACTTCATGTATATTGTGAATTTAATTTAATATTGTACCATGACATTGTTCTATTTTGTCTTTTGTTGTTTTTTTTTTTATTTCTCTTGCAACTGTAATTTCTCTTATTATTTCCTTTACACGCACACACACACACATATATATATATATATATATATATATATTCCATCTTTTTCACATTTAAGTACCATTATTATTTTCTTACGTAAATCATAAACTGATTCATATGAATTTTTAATTTATATTTTAAAACGGAAATTTTAAAAATTAGCCATAAACAAAGTAACTTTCTATAAACTAAACCTCACTAAATCTTTTGAATGAAAAGCTTAATTTTGAAATTTTAAAACAGAATACGATTCCGTTGATACGCGCTAGGATGAGTTTTGGTTGGGTTTGAAAAACTGACTGAAACCTAACAGAGCGAACCAGGCAATAGATCTATATAATGGAAATGAAAGGTTTTGTCTGTCTCCCATCTGCATTAAAAGTTCATCGAGGTAATTTTTTACAACTTCTCTGTGTTTTTTTTTTTTTTTTTT
>Ga0099823_1007408_pt1 | contig 11140 bp, 5 predicted proteins | sample CowpearedBW_FD_76831 | JGI IMG/M metagenome (GOLD analysis project Ga0099823, IMG submission 76831) | Root nodule microbial communities of legume samples collected from California, USA - Cow pea red BW | ecosystem: Host-associated > Plants > Roots > Nodule | place: USA: California | collected... | reverse complement strand
GATCCCCATCATAAAGTTGCGCAGGCTGCTCTCTCCACACTTGCAGATATTATTATGGCATGTAGAAAGCCCTTTGAGGGTTACATGGAACGGATGTTACCCCATGTGTTTTCTCGGTTAATTGATCCCAAAGAGCTAGTTAGGCAAGCCTGCTCAATGAATTTGGAAGTGGTTAGCAAAACATACAGCATAGATTCTCTCTTGCCTGCACTGCTACGCTCGCTAGATGAACAAAGGTCTCCAAAGGCAAAATTGGCTGTTATTGAGTTTGCAATAAGTTCCTTTAACAAGCATTCAATGAATCCGGAAGGTGCTGCTAATATTGGCATTCTAAAATTATGGCTTTCCAAGTTAGCTCCATTGGTTCATGATAAAAATACAAAACTTAAAGAAGCTGCTATTACATGCATCATATCTGTGTACTCTCACTTTGATTCATCTGCAGTTTTGAATTTTATTCTTAGTTTGTCAGTTGACGAACAAAATTCTTTGAGACGAGCCCTTAAACAGCGCACCCCTCGTATTGAAGTAGACTTAATGAATTATCTGCAGAACAAGAAAGAGCGACGCCCCAAATCTTCCTATGATCCATCTGATGTAGTTGGAGCATCACCTGAAGAGGGATATACTGGTTTATCCAGGAAAGCTCATTACCTTGGAAGGTATTCAGGTGGTTCACTGGATAGTGATGGTGGCAGGAAGTCAAGTTCCCAAGATTCCTCTCTGATTAAAGCCAATCTTGGCCAAGCAGTTTCTGATGAATCTGAGGAACATACTGATTCTAATAGTGGTATTTTTGGTTTAAAAACTAAAGATCTTGCTTACACAGTCAATTCAATGAGTCAAAACTTTGGCTTTCAAACTAGCCAAGTTGGACATGTGGATGGTAGCATGAATTTTGAAGGTCTATCATCTGATATGGATATTAATGGTCTGATGTCATCAGAACATTTAAATATTGCTGAAGACTTTGGACTTGACAAAGAACATCCCTCTGAATTGAACCATAATCATCAGTCAGTTGAAGGTGTGAAAGAAAACTACATGACTGACACTGGACCCAGTATTCCTCAGATTCTTCATATGGTGAGTTATGCAACTAGTATATGGATTGGTACAGTAATTTTTATTTTTGAAAAAAGAAATTCATTAGAATGAAAAGCGTAGTTAATTATGTAAAGTATCATCTAAGAGCAGCAACATATACATCAGAAAAATATTTAAAGCAAAAACTTTATCAGCCTAAAAAGTCAACAAAAATCGCTTTGGGAAAAAAAGATACAAACCCCAAAACCTAGCATTATGCTGAGTTAATGATGTCACACACCAGGTTAGTGTGTACAGTACCCTATATTTTTGTGAGAAAGCAGTCAGTTTGGAAATGAAAAGCTCTCTAAGATGGTGGAGCATATCCAAAACTAAAAGATAATGGGCAAGAGCTTGTGTGAAGCTGTCAAGCTACGCCATGGTGTAAGAACAAGTGGTGTCTAGTTGATCTGTAGTGGAACCATTTTGTATGGGTGTTATGACCAAATATTGTTGCTGATTACTATGTGACCAAATATTGTTGCTGGTTCAGCCAGCCTATTTAGTGAGACAACACTATTTGGTTGTTGTAATAATCATTCTTTAAATTTATTAAGAGAGTTATGTATTTGCACTATCGTTTAAATTTTTCTGGTTCAGTCAGCCTATTTAGAGAGACAGCACTACTTGATTAATGTTATAATGATTATTCTTTAAATTTATTAAGGGTGTTATGTCTTCGATTTGTTTTCACTAAAATATAGTTTTGATTTTTGTGTAGATATGCAGTGACGGTGCTGGAAGCCCTATTTTGAGCAAGCGGACTGCACTTCAACAGCTAGTTGAAGTGTCTATAGCTAATGATCATTCGGTTTGGACTCTGGTACTTTTAATTTAACAATTGTCTCCTTCCTATCCCCAAATTATGTGATTGTCAATTGTACTTCAAATGAAAGATTTAATCTAATGAACTTCATTAAAAAACTAATATGGTTTCTTATTGTCATATCTTTTTATTTATTTGGTGATTAATATTAGTATTATAAAATGCTATTTGTCTTTATATTCTAAAATATTCAATGACATTTTCTCCAAAAAGAATCAGTTGTATAATAGTGAGTTCTTCTGATTCTTTGATTGCTATTAGCTGTGAGATCAATAGTTAGAGAAGTTTTGATTATTGAAAGAAGGAAATCACTAATTTATCAAACAACAGTGAGCGTCTGTATATTTATATAGTTAAATGGTGTAATTGCAGTACTTCAATCAGATTTTGACAGTTGTGCTTGACGTGCTGGATGATTCAGATTCCTCAATCAGAGAACTTGGTCTGTCTCTGATAGTTGAAATGCTTAAAAACCAGGTTCGTACTCCATTTTTGTGCCATCTTTTGTTGGATTATGTCCTCACTTATATATATATATATGTGTGTGTGTGTGTGTGTGTGTGTGCGTGCGCACGCGCATGCGTGTGTACTTGAAACTTTGTCTGCATGTATGTCTCTTCATATTCTTTTCGTAGCATAATAAGAGATTATTTTATTGATTTGTGTATTTTTTCCAGAAAGATGCCATGGAGACTTCTGTTGAGATCGTTGTTGAAAAGCTGCTTAATGTTACAAAGGATATTCTTCCCAAGGTAGGCAACTTTGTCTTTTTTTGTTTTTTTATATAGTTGCTTTCTTATCAGTCTCTGCAATGTCACCCCTTCTTCAGGTCTCAAATGAAGCAGAGCACTGCCTCACCAGTGTTTTATCTCAGAATGATCCGTTTAGATGTTTAAGTGTATGCATTTCTTGATTTTTTTACTTTGTCCATCCTTACTACTTGTAAAATCTTTAGTTGGATTGGAGGAGGGCGCAGGGATTTGTGTTATCAGCATAAAGTTAAAGCTGATGTTAAAATTTGAAATGTTTCAGGTTATTGTTCCTCTATTGGTTACTGAGGATGAGAAAACTCTTGTCACTTGCATAAATTGCTTAACAAAGGTATTGTCTTGAGGAATCAATTTTCAGTTTTTCTCGATGTGATGGTTTCTTTCTGCAAAACCTCATTTTTAATTAACTCTACTTTCTAATATACACACTTCTTAGAAAACCTTGTTCTGTTATGTTACTGACCTGTGAAGCCACGGTTCTTAATAAAAGGGAAATAATCCCTATTGTACTCATCCAATATTTATATTATTGCTTATAAAGCCATATCCTGGAAGTATCCTACTTATATGATTACTTTAAATTATGTATATAGCTTAGGTACCTCTTGTTTACTTCAGCAAACGTGTCATTTCTTTTAATTTTAAACTTAAATCAAAATTGTCCTGAATACAAATACCCTGATTCTTTCCTTGATGAATGGCAATTGTGATGTCATACTTTATATTGACTATATCCTAGTCTGTCATTTTCATTCTCAGGAAAAACATAATATCATATCAATTAGTGATAGTAGAAATGAATAAATCATACAACCAGAACATATTGAATTTAATTTGTATCATATTGGAGGTGTACTACTTACGAAGTTTCCATTTATGTGCAAGAATTAAATTTGCTTCATGAACATAATCATATTTAACTTCATATTATACACTTTTTCAGCTTGTGGGGCGTCTCTCTCAAGAGGAACTGATGGCTCAGTTACCCTCTTTTCTGCCTGCTTTGTTTGAAGCTTTCGGAAACCAGAGTGCTGATGTTCGCAAGGTGCTTAAGATATTCTGTTTGCATCCATGAATTAATTTCCTTCTTTTCACATATTTAATAAACATTTGCTGTTGAAAAAATTCCTAGTATATCAATGACTATGGTGATTTAGTCCCAGTTCTAATCCGCTAACCAATTTCAAAATTGCGATTGAATATAGAATGTATCTATTGGTGATCAAAAGCCATAGAAGCATTAAGAGAGAAGCAATCACATGAATTGAAAGAAATGAACTGGAATCAAGATGCAAGAGAATCTGAATTACTAGAAATATAGATTCGGAGTCATCAGCAGCCCCTGACCTTGAGAACTAATTATCCATACACATGAAGAAAGAGGCGCAATTGGGAGAATATAGTTTAGTGAACTTCATTAGAAATTGAGAATCAAGACTTGATTCCCCAAATTTCAACTCGAACCCTATCCTCACAGGAGTAAAAGTTCCTTCTTTTGATTGAATCTAGCTATTTATAATTTTTAGATAGTTGTTGGGATGGCCATGCTTATATCTAGCATGGCAATATGCAAGCTTAAACACCTCAATATTGATTACTTATCACTTTGTGTGGCCATGTTAGGTTTTGGTGTGCCCATGCACACTAAACACGATCATCTTCTCCCTATCAGGTTTGGGCATGGCCAGTGGTGGAGCTTAACCAAATATATTGTGGGGAAAAAAATAGTTAAATGGTGTACTCGAATATCTTGGGTATGGATATTTTTAGGGAGTATAAGGTGTTACTTATATATCCTTGGCTTGAACCAAACAATCTTCTCCTATTTTGTTATTGTAATCTATTTGCTCACATTCAAGTGGAAGAATGCCGAAATTAAACTCCAAACATCCCTGCAATGATGGATAAATGAAGAGTGTGAATAAAATATTACTAGGAGAGAATAATCACAAAATTACGAAATGCAAGCATCAAAACAATCTAGAATAATGAATTAAGAGAAGAATCAAGCTTGAGATCTCTTCCCAGCTGATCTAGTTAATGTAAAAAGCCATCCAAGTGTGGTATACAAAAGGTTGATAAGAAAACCTACACCCTGGGACCCTATATGATTGATGGGCGGGCTATAGCAAAAACAAAAACAAACAGCTCTACGAAGTATTCTAGAAGACAATAACAAACTTCTTCTAACTCCACTTGTTGAGTTGGAGCATTGATAAACTTTAAGTCGCCTCAAGTGTATACAAAACTGATTCTTCACTAGTGTAGTATCGTGTGAAACCAAAGATCAATCCTAGGAAAGACAAAGTGGATTTGACTGATTTTTGAGTGTGTTTTGTGTTAATGGAGGAAATCTAATTATGTAATTAAACAAACTAAAATTAATCTAAAATGCAAATTATCTCATAAAACTGGATGAATTTACGAACAGTGGTAACCAAGACTCATGCTTCTAAATGCACTAACATGTGGATTTTCATAATGCAGCTATGTAAAACCTAATCTATATGCTTAAACTAACTCTAATGCACTATATAAATTGAATTCAAACTACTGGAAATGAAAACAAGAGGTTCTAATTAGAAAATCAAAAACTGGAAAAATGTATCTGAAGGTTCATGAATGAAAGTGCAGGACAGGTACGAATATGGATGTGTAATGGATGAATTGACGATTTGGTGATTCAAAATTGTTAGAAATGATCTTAATTGACTATAGAAACTGGAATCATTCAAAACGATTAGGTAAAACTCGAAATCCCAAATCAAGAACCCTAATTAACTATAACTACTGCGAAACACAAATGGAGATTTAACTAAATTGAACACGAATTCACCATGAAAATGCATCAAACAAATCACGAATAACATTACGAAACTATCATAACTAATAAACAAAGCTCAAAAACAACTGAAAACAAAAATCGAATTGAAATTGAATAGAATAGTGTGCGTATGTGTGGTTCTGATGAAATGAACTTAATGAATTAAGTTTGAATTGCTTGTTTTTAGCTGATTCTTAATCAAAAGACATTTGACATAGGTTGAATGACTGTGCATTCTTTGAAATTCGACATGTTTCCAGGTCAAATTCAGTGTTGTATCGAATCAACAAAACTCAGTCAATTAAACATGCTTCATGAACTCAAATCAGCAAAGCAACAGGAAAACAGAAACATTAATCGGTGAAAACAAAATGAATACACAAATTTTATTGAATAGAAACATGCTTACAACCAATGGTTCGGTGGAAGTGGAATGCAAACTCACTGAGAAGGAAAATCTTTGGTGCTAAGCTTACTATGCGGTCTTAAGCTCCAAGAATGATCCAAAAAGTGTAGAAAAGTGCAGCAGAATGATAGAAGAAATGGTGTCTTTGTGGGTGATGAATGAATGGATCTCTAATGGTGTATGGATGATTGGTCCCTAGTATGAGAATGTTTCGTGCATATAACTATTGTACCAGAACCAATACAACCTATTACAAGTCATCCTAACTCCTAACTAACAAAACTAACTAATTACCTATACTAACTACTCTAACTTTGACCCTTAACCTAGGTAACCTTATTCCAACATCTGCCATTGGCTTGTGTAGGTCAGTCCTTCTATTCATTGTTGTCTAACTCGAGGATAGTAAGTGGATCGGAAAGGGAATGAAAACTCATAACTCGAGGATCGTAACTCGACTCATTAGAGTTACTACTAGATAAAAAAATTATATTATTTAAATAGATACATCGTTTAAAATAATATAAATGATAAAAACAACTCATTATGATTCATAAAATGAGTTCATAACAATTAAAATAGGAGAAGAAAGTGTTCGTGACAGGTGAAGCTCTTTGGGTATCGTATGAGTTTCTTTTTTTAAGGTGTGAAACTGGTTTTTCTTTTGAGCTGAAAAAGAGTTAACCTAACCTAAAAGAAAAGGAGGGAAACAAGTTGGGTTTTGGGCTGGGTCGGGTCTGTTTTTACCAAAACATGGAGCGGGTCTGTCTTTTACTAAAACATGAAGTGGGGGTCTGTATTTTAATAAAATATGTTGTCGTTAAACCCTAATCCCATTTTTTCTCCTTTCGAACCTATCTTCAACCTCACCATGAAAGATTGACAGGGAGCACGATCCTCTGATCTCGCGAACAAACTCAGAAGATCACTCTGATTCAGTGAACTTCCGATCCAGCTGGCATGGGGTGTGAAAACTCGCAGGATCGTGTGAGTTTGCGAGTAAAATCGCAATTTTGACAACATTGTTTCTATTCCTTTGGACTCTTCAAACTCCTGTCATGTTGTAGAGGGTAAACAAAGCCAACAGACTCATAGCAGCTTCAGCTCCACTTCTCAAATAGCTTTTCACGTGCTAGGCTTGTGTGGTATCCTTTTGACCTCTTCATCATGGTTCATCCAACTCAACAACCTCTTTTAGGTTAGGAACAACTCCAAAACCTCCGCACACACTCCCCCTTGCATGCAGAACCACAAAAATCAGATTAGAATTAGTATGCTAAAACTTAACTACACTAGTCAACTAAGCAAGTGCAAATTGGAATTAGAGATTGGAAAAAGTCAACTGTTGGTCAACTATGCTGAAAAAGTCAACTTTGCATTATTTGATGAGGCTTGACTGATTTGGTTGCTTTCAATAATCATTTCAATGCTAACTTTGCATCTTTTGGCTGCATTAGACTTACAAAACTCAAACTAAGGTTACTCAAGCTAAGGACTCTACCTAATGACACTAAACTAGGCAACCTACTATGCCATATTTCATTTAAGCACTAAAACTTCACTAGACATAATACTAACTTGCTTCAAAACTGACTCTAAACTCACAATTATTAGAATGCACACAAACACAAATCTAAACCAACTAGACTAATTAGCTAAGAACATTAATTCTACTTTATACTACATATTCTACCATATGGATCACTACTAACTCTGTCTACTCGAACTAGAATATTAACAACCTATCTAAAATACTATCCTCTAAACTAAACTCGGTATCCCTAAAAAGGCTTAATTAAGCTAATTTCACAAAACTAGTCTAAAAAACTAATGAAGCTAAATCTAAGCTAAATACTCTCGTTTACAACTTAAATCTTCCCAAAACAGTACAAAAATCCGAGAAAAATTATAAAGATAAGGGACCTTTCAAGCATATAGATTGTATTCACCAAGTTTGGAACTTATGAACTCAATTGAGGTCTCCTTATAAAGACTTGGCCAAAATATTCAATTTCTGTGTTTGATTTTCTTGGGACACAAAATTAGAGATAATTTGATGTGCTCTTTGATTATCACTATACAACTTCATTTGATGAATCCCAAAATTTCAATTCTTGGGGAAGTTGTTTGAGCCACGAGTTTGCTTGTGATTGAAGCCATGTCCTTTTACTCAACTTCAAGCCTAAATTGAGCAACTACATTTTGTTTCTTGATCTTGTAAGAAAAAAAATATTGCCTTCCAATAGATACAAATACCCAGTAGTGGAACTTTTATAGATAGAGGTCCCAGCCCAATCAAGATCACATGACCTCAAAATTTTGGTATTTTCTTTATGCTTATTGGAGATCCCATAACGAATAGAAATAATGTGAGTTTAAAGTATATAAGTGGCTGTAAACCTCATTTTACAATTCGGTTTTGTAAGGTTGAGTTAGGTTTAAAGTCCACTTTTTAACATGGTATTGAAGCCATGAGTTAGAGCCTATCCTAATGAGAGTTTGTTGGGCCTATCGTGCCACCTGCTATCAGATCATTATTGGACCATCCATTAATGTCTAGTCTTATGCTTGAGAAGTATATGCCTTGACGTGAGGTGGGGGTGTCGGAGATCCCACATACCAAAGATAAGGTGGGTTTAAAGTATATAAGTGGGTGCACATCTCACATTATAAGCCGGTTTTGTAAAGTTGAGTTAGACTTAAAATTTATTTCTTAACAATGTGCATAAAAAATCCTTGTCTTGGAGCCTTCTTTTGGTACTTGAGAATGAGTTACAATATTCAGTGATCGAAATGAGGGGCTTGCACAAATTGACTAACAACTCCAACTGAAAAAAATAGGTCAGGTCTAGTAATCATGAGTTTAATGAGCTTCTCAACACGTCTTCTATATTTCTCTTTGGATCTAGAAAAGGTTCTCCTTGTTTTGTCTGACTTATGATTAGGGTCCACATGGCTATTTATTGACCTGCATTCAATTAGTCCTATATCTTTGAAGATATCTAGATGATACCTTCCTTTAATTGAGCCACTTTAGGACACAATATTTTAAGCCACTTTAGTTTGGAAATGGTTGCATAAATGTCTTTCCACCTGAGAAATTTTAGGCAGTATGTTTTTTTTTTTTTAATAACTGTCATCATCAACATACATGATTAAGTCAAAGACATTTACTAGGAAAAGTGTGACAAAAGAAAATTGAATGATTTGCCTCACTACACTTTAGTCTGGAATTTGCACAAGGTAATTAAATTTCCCAAACCAAGCTTGTGGGATTTTTTAATCCCATAGAGAAATTGATGGGCTTTAAAGACTAAGTCACTCCCTTGTGTAATGAAGCCAATAGGTTGCTCCATATAGTCACCACGGAGATAAACATTTTCTATATTTGATTGATGAGAGGCCAATGGTGAACGACTAACAGATCCTAGAAGAATCATGCAATAGTATTCTTAACCATAGAGGAAAACGCATTTTGATAATAAGTCCATATTTTTTAGTATACACCTTGATTACATTTCTAGCCTTAAGACAATCCAGTTGGCCATTGGGCCCTACTTTGACTATGTAGACCCATTGACATCCAATTACCTTTCCGAGGGACCAACTATCATGCCACTGTTTACAAGAGCTTGCATTTCAATAATCATGGTGATGTCGCCGTTCAGGATGAACAAATGCTTCATTTATATTTCTTAGAATATGAACAAAAGACAAAAGATGGAGAAAATATACATATCAAAGGGACAATCAATGATTGCTCAAAAATTACAAATATAGTGAGGATGTCGTGTAATTTTTTGAAAAACAAACGGTCAATGCAAATCTTCATCACATATGTTTGGATAGGTCATGCATGCATGGAGAAGGGCATAAGGTAGAATCACCATACACTTGGACCAACTCCTTGTATTTTCCATTGGTAAGTAATGAGAGTTGATGAAGGTGGTAAAGGGTGTGGAGTTGGTAGGAGAATGACTCAAACTTGTGCCTAGTTGGGAATTTTAGGAGAGAAAATCAATGAATGGAATAAGACCTGTTGAACAAAAGTAACAACGTGCGTGGAAGAAGAAAAAGAGGAGTCTCTTCAAAGAAAGAGACTGTAGCAAACAAGTTATACTATTTTGTCTTTTGAGAATAGCAATAATAGCCCTTTTGATGATGAGAATAGCCGTGAGTAGCACATATGTTCGAAATAACAGGTTGATAGGAAAAGCTACACCCTAGGACCCTATATGATTAACAGGTGACAGCAAAAAAAAAAAGCTTTTTGCCGAGTATTCCAAGTATTCTTGAAGACAACAGCAAACTTCTTCTAACAAAAACCTTCGGGGTTTCTTACCTTCTACTCTTGCAATACTCTTAAGCATACAATTCGCTCTTCAATTAACTGTAGTTAAACACAAATATTGCACTTACCAATAACATTTATTTCACGTGGCAAATCTGGTCAGTAAGCTGTTTTCTTTGGTTTTCTAGGTCTGGATATTGAGCATTAGTTTAGTTGTTTTCAACATGAAAAAGTAATAATGTAAAAGAGGTGATTAACATGTTTTTAACCCTTTTCCAGTGAAAGGGTATACTTTAGAGGGTGAAGAGCAGTTATATTTTCCATTGATTAGAAAATCAACAGTGGAGTATGTGATGATATATATGCAAGTGTTTCAAGTTTTTAAATGAATAACTGAGCATGTGATAAATTATTAAGCTTTGAAAATCGCCACAATTATATTCCAATCAATGGCTATATATGTATTTTATTCTCCAAAGTACACTTGTACTTGAGAGGGACCAGATAAGATTAATATGACTTCCTTTGCAAGATAAGTTTGTTTGAATTGGAGGATTGCAAGAAGTTGTCCGCATGCTTTTGCTCTCATGTTTCTCCATTTTCATAACTGGTCTCTTTCATTATTCTCATTTATGTTAATGGTGGGTGGTACAGACGGTTGTTTTCTGTCTAGTGGACATTTATATCATGCTTGGGAAAGCATTTTTGCCATATTTGGAAGGGCTTAACAGCACACAGTTGAAGTTGGTCACCATTTATGCAAATCGAATCTCACAGGCAAGGACAGGAAAAACACTTGATACCACTCAAGTCTAGTGGTTCATTCAGATGAAAATTCGTTGGCTTTGAATGCCTTTTTTTTTTTTTTTTTTTTCTTTTTTTTGTTTTTTGTTTTTTTTTTTTTTTTTTTTTTTTTGTTGGTTTTTTTTTTTGTTTT
>Ga0099823_1007397_pt1 | contig 11147 bp, 10 predicted proteins | sample CowpearedBW_FD_76831 | JGI IMG/M metagenome (GOLD analysis project Ga0099823, IMG submission 76831) | Root nodule microbial communities of legume samples collected from California, USA - Cow pea red BW | ecosystem: Host-associated > Plants > Roots > Nodule | place: USA: California | collected... | reverse complement strand
ATTGTGCAGTAGGCAAGCAGAGGGATGGAGGTGAAAGGATAAACAATGGTGTTAGTGTAAGCTAGTCTCTCTAGGTACTTAAGTTTTCCTCCATAACCATACCACAAGGGACAGTGGCGACTGAGGAAAATCTCAACAGAACCAAGAGCCCACCTCAGAACTTGGTGCAACCTATCTGATAGATTTATTGGGGCAGATCCCTTGAAAGCTGGTCTCTTTGGCATGCAATATACTGATTTCCATCCTCTGCAATGCATCTTGAATCCAGTCAAAATATCTTCTGTCACTGACCCATAAATCCACCCAATCTGTTGAAGAAACACATTAGTCAAAACTTAATAGGGACATCATACAAAGATCAAGTGAATAGTTTAAACTATCTAATGTGCACAGCATGAAGAAAATTCAAATGCTGCATTGTTTTGAGATTAATGGTTTTACCTCTTTTCCCCATTCAGTCTTCTCTTCATAGCCACAGCTTATAACATGAATGGCCTCCTTGACCAATGATTGGCTATTTGTGCCTTCTGGAAGTCCTCCATTTTCCATCAAGGTGGAGGTAATGAAAACTGGTGATTGACCGAATCGTTTCTCAAAACTTTTCTGGGACATGAGGGATGATTTCTCCAAGTCCTCGTACCCTTCAAGCCCTTCTTCAATCTCTTCAAGATCAAACATGGACCCTGACCCTTTTCTAACATAGTCTTTCCCCATCATTTTCTTTTTGTTCTTGTTCTTGGAGAATACACTGAAGAGACCTTTTCCTGATTTCTTTTTTGACTTGGACTTTCTTGAACCACCACAGCAAAAGCAGCACCATGATGGCCAGCAGTCACAATGCATCTTTGGTCTTTTCTCCGACACCGGTGGATCGTAACCATACAATGCCTGCCTGTTGAACACAGTTCCAGTACCAACATATACTGGACCTTGAATCCCGTCAAGCCCTTTCATATTGATCTATAATGAAGAGAAACCATTCAAAATCAGCCAGTGAGATGAAATTTGCACATACTTGTGAAGTTAGTTTTTAGAAGAATGATACTTACATCAAAGAACACAGTGTTGCGATTTGCATATCTATCATGACGATCAATACCATCAAATCTTTGTGGAAATTGAACATAGCACAACTTCTTCCCCAGGTTGGGGTCCATCAAAAAGCACATAGCCTCTCTTACTGCCTTGCTATTATTGACGTAGTGATCACAATCCAAATTCAACATGAATGGTGCATTTGTAAGCACAGCAGAAACTCGAACCTTTGGAGGATACACAACAGTAAAAGAGTTAAAAATCAGTTGCTAATATTTCGGTCTATTAGAACTAAACAATACAGTATCAAGTTTTTGTCCTTACCAAAGCATTCATGGCACCAGCTTTCTAGTGGTGTGGATATCCAGGTCGTTTTTCACGTGAAATATACACAAGTCGTGGCAATTCCTTTCCTTCAACATCTAGTGCCCCAGCACTTCCTAAATACACCTGCAAAGTAAATCCAGGAGCCATATCAGTTGATGACAATTATTCCTGGTATCAAATGATACTAATTATTAATCAAACAAACACATTGCCAAACAAAATTTGTGATATAGTCAGAGGCCAGATATTAGATTTCATCTTCAGAGTAATAAATTTCAAGTAATGTTGCTCAAAATGTAAAACTTTTCAACAATTAGCATCACGTTGACATTTGAAGAAAATCTGTGATATATAAGTCCCATGTTTTCCTTTAAAATGGAAGGGAGCATTATTCAATGGCTACTGATAATGCATAAATGCAAGGCATTTCTGTGTTAATTTGGTTTGTTCCCTGATTACAAGATAATGAAAAGTACATAAGAAAGAACTAACAGGAGAATTAAATAGTCAAACCTGAATCATTCCTGGATGATCACGAGTGTTGTTCCCAGGCCATGGAGTTCCATCCTGCATCACCCACCCTTCCTCAGGTTTCTTCTGAGCCTTTGCCACCAAAGAATTAATTTTCACCTTAAACTCTTCATATTCCCTCTGCAGTGGAGCAAACACACAAGTTTTACCACAAGCCTCTAAGCATGTTCACACTAAAAAAATAAAACCAGAAACAACTTGTTTATCTCAAGTGTATCACACCTTCATGGACCTTCTTTCCTTCACAAATGTAGGTTGCACCTTATCTTTCAAGTAATCAATTTTCTGAGAAAAGTAAAACTCAGGAGCCCTTGGCTCTATGTTATACTTCTTGCAAAAGGGAACCCATCTTCTTGCAAACTCAGCAGTTTCTGCCAAGGAATCAAACAGCAGCATGGATGCACCATCATCTGAGACATAGCAGCTGACCTTGTCAACAGGGTAGTCAACAGCGAGGATTGAAAGGACAGTGTTGGCCGTTATAATGGGAGGTTCCTTCAAAGGGTCCACTGTACTCACAAAGAAATCAACTGGAGCCAGTTGGTTAGGTTCCCCTTCACGCTCAAACCTCAAGGCCAAGCGGTCCAAGTAAGTCTCTCGAGTGATGGGGAACCACTTGGGGAACTGATCAAGAATCCATGACAGTGCAAACCATATCTCACATATCACAGAGATTAGCCACAAGGGATATGCATCATTTGCCGGAGTTAAGATTCGGAATCTAAAGAAGAATGCAAGGATAACCAGCCTCATCACAATCACTATACGATATGGATTGATTAAGCTTGAAGATATTGGAACCTTGCGCCACAATGGTTGTCTAGCTTCAGCCAAACTGTAAGGTTTCAAAAGCACATCAGTTCCAGTCAAAATATTCTATGTTGTGCCACACTTTATTTTGTGTACATTCCTTAACAGATACACGTGAAGATCAAAGTTTGTTGTATTGAATGTTTTAGGAGCCATTTGACTATTACATGTAGATAATAATCCTTGTATTTTGTAGGGAGAAAAATACTATTTAAGGTACACAAATGTATGTACTTGATTCTTCTGCATTGTTTAGCATTCATGAAAAAGAAACATTAGGAAACAATCTCATGTACATATTAAGGCTTTGTTATCCACTGGAAAAAGCAATGGAAGAGATCACTTACATGTAATCATCATCTTCACCTTGGTCTTCTTTTCCGTCTTCTTTGTTTAGAAGACCTCTTTTTTCTTGTCTGACTTTCCATTTCTCTACTCTTTCTTGCCATTCTGCATTGCTGTAGAAATCTTTGTCCCCATCAAAATCCTTGCCAGTAACTATTGAACAGTAGATCAACAAATAAACAAAAGAGAATACCCCAAAAAGAAAAAGCATCATAATAGATAATTAGCAATTTAACAAGTCTCTCACCACTCCCAGCTGAAGAGAAAGCTTGACCAATCGGATGCAATTTCTCTTGATTATAGTCCCCATTTCCCTGAAAAAAATCACAAAATATCTCTCCGATCATTCATTTTAGCCAAACACATTTGTTGAGATACATAAAAGATTATTTAATTTTCACATTTCACTTATTTATAGAAGCTTGATTAAGTATAAATAAATTACCACATGATTAACATCGCGTTCCCGATCTAGATCTTCGTGGTGATTCTTAATAGGAAACTCATCATCAAAATCATCACCATCGAAGTTCTCTTCTTCATCTCCAGCCACTCTAGGACAACCTACACAGAAACCGCCATCCACGTTTTAGAAAAACCAAGTAAGTTATCACAAACTTACAAAATTAGTTTAGATTAGATTCGTTCTCTGTTATTCTAAATTCAAAATTGGAACTTCAGTAATAATCAAGTGTTGTAATAAAGGTTTACAACTTTCTAAGAAAATACATAATGTCATGGAAAATTTTCAGAATATTATGTTCAACAAATCGTAATTGCTCTTATATATATCCTTTTACGTTCATTTGAAAAAATGTCTTATGGGAACAAAACACTAATTTTTACGGGAGAAACTAAAAGTTGTACGATATACTAATATACATATTATCCAACCGAAACCCAAAATTATCAGGAACAGTAACAGAAACTATATATCTAAAGTCTTCCATTACAATAAAACATGGAACTAAGCTAACCTTTGTGGCGCTTATAGCGAGTGCTGCATTGAGGACAGCTCTGGTTCCCTTCACTCCTCTCATACTCATAACATGGTCGACACACAGGAAATCCACACACATGACAAGCCACAAACAGTTCTCCATTTTCCTTATATCCAATCTCATCACCACAGACACGACATGTTTTTGATGAAGGTTGACGGGTAGGGGCCTGATGCTGCAGAGGAACAAAATCTCACGTGTCAGCAACCACCACCAACATGGAACATGTTACATGTTAAACAAATGTTGGGAAAGTACATGTGATAGATAGGAATAACGGGAACATACCTCATCGGAATCACGTGAAGAATGAGCATGAGAGCCGGTGATGAAGCCAGCCATGGAGTTTGAGGCCATGGCAAGGCAAGGCAAGGCAATGGAAGTTACGGAGTGGTGGGGAAGAGTGGAATAGGAGAAGGTGGTTTATAAGAAAAGGTAGGTTGAGAGTGAAACATCAAGGTCGTGGTTGGAGATGTAGGAGAGTGTACCAAACCTTGCGTTGGAGGGTCGCGAGTTTGAGTCTAAGAGACGTCATGGAAGGAGCGATAGGTGTGAAGGACTTTTCCAATATTCTTGCTTGCTTCGACTCCAAGGAGAACCCTCTTTTCTAGTTCTGAATACATGACACGATCAAGTTAGGTGCATGTTTGGTTTCTCACACCAGATGGTTATCATGTCACGTCCAACTTCATTCTAACATTAAACCCACAATCTAAGACCTCAAATGGAGCTGTGTTTTCTAGTTCTATAACCTGTTCCTCCACATTCTACACGTTGCATAGGTTGCAATGTCACATTAAATTTCCAAGGTAACAACCAAACGCAAAATCATGGTTCTTTTAAGAGGAAGGGAAAGACTGGCGCAGTATTCAAATCCATGATCTCCCAACTTCTACAAGGAAACATATATAGAGGGAGCACCATTTCTTGAGTCAATCCAATGTTTTATATAGGTCACTTTGTGAGTCATTTGGAATTGTGTTATATGTACTATTCTAGTTTTGTTTGAAAATGTTGTTTGTCTTGCATGTTTGTGGGTCAAACATATGGCCAAAATAGTATAAGAATTTCTTCCTTCCCCCGTGCTTTATTTTATGCACATGTATGGGTTCTTGAAAAAGATTAATTGTTTTCAGATTTTTAGATGGCACCATTTCAAAAATATTTTGATTCCACATTTTGAAACTAGTTTTTACCCAGTAGTTATATTTAATATAAAATTAATTTTCATAAAGAAGCATTTTTTTAAAAAAAGTTACAAAAAAGGCAGACGGTGCAAATATAAATATCAGCCCAGTTAAATTTTTTTTTTTCTTTTAGATCAGCCCAATTCAAAATTTATTTCCCAGATTGGCACATACAATATTTAATTTTTTATGTATTAGTGTACCAAAAGAGAGATGAGACTTTTCTTAGGGTGCAGAACAAAAAATGGGGCTAAGATCATGAACCATTGGTTGGTAGCCATCACAGTCTTTCTTTTGAGCTTTTTGGAACTTACGTTTAAATAGAAAAATAGTTTAAATTTTCGTCTAAGAACATTTTTGTAACTTTTTTCTAAGCCTACTTTCAAGCGATTAAAATTTTTAGATTCTGTTATCATTACACACCGTAAAACTTTTGATGGAATCGTTAAATGAGTTTTTTATATCAACAGTGTGAATCAAAATTAAATCCTAGCTGAATTCTTCCTTTCCTTTTCTTTTAAAGTTCTCAAAAAAAAAACAAATACTGATTCAACCTGGGCCTAGTTTTAAAAAAACAAACTGTTGAAAAAGTATATCTTCTATGGAATGCTTTTCATTCAATTACAATATAATAATGTGTGACTGAGTCTATTTGAATCTTCTAAACCTATAGCAGTGTTCAGTATATGGTACTATTACTTTAAATTGATCCAAAGAAAGAAAAAGTTCACAACTAAGGTATGCACAATTCCCTCTTGAGCCAAGACTCTTGACCAAAATTTTTGGTCACCAGCTTTCAACCTTCTTCAACTTGTCTCACTTTGATCCACCGTAACAAAAACACTGGCAGGAACTGCTTCGTTTGTTTCAATCACAACACGATTCTCAGACACATTCCTTAGAATATGATTCGGGAAGGTGCTGCCAGGGGTGCTTAGAGAGTACTGAACATGTTTTATAAGGTTAGGAAAAAGCAAAACATTGTTAAAATCAACGGTCCATGAGGTTCCATTCCCTTGCATGGACCCTTTTGCAACTGTGGCCTTCAACTTCATCCTTCTTGCATTGTTTCTGTCAACAGTAACTTGTTCAATTTGATGGAAAGGATTATTGGATTGGTCCAGCTGAACAATTTCAACGCCATGATCTGAACCTGAGAACATGTTATCAACAATATCAACACCTTTTATAACCCCATTCTTAGACTTTAGGACAATGTTGCCATCACCGAGGAAAAAAGAACTAGAAACATGGAACTGAACAGGGTCTTCAGCCACAATATTCGTGTAATCCATGTAAGAATTCACAATTCTAGTTTGTGTTAATCCAGGTAGTTTCAAATAAATCCCCGTGCCTCCAAAGCCAGTGGCCTTGTTGTAACAATGTACACCAGAAAAGGCATTGGCTTGACCAGTAACCATTATTCCTATAGCAGCAGAGAAAATTACAACATCTGTGACAGCATTGTCATTACCCTGGAGGTTTATTCCTGTGCCTGAGAAGTTTCTTTCGTTTTTGTCCCCACCAGCAGTTATGTGCTGACCAAGGAAACTGTTTCTGATGTAGGTTTCATGGCCACTTTGGACTAAGATTCCATTGGTGGTGAAATGTGTGATGTAACAATTGTCTATGCTAATCCGAAGTGAGTTTATGACTGAAATGCCTCCTCCCCTGAAGTTTGAATCCAACAAGAGGTCTTTGAGAGTTATGTACTCAAAATTGTAGGAATGTGAAGAACTCTCTGTGTTTCCTTCATTGGAAGAGGGTGACAAATCAATGATATAGCCATCTGCTGGAAAACCATCTGAGGCTCTTATCGTGCCCCCATGTATCTGCATTTTTTCATCAAATTTTGAGCTCTTTATGGATATGTCTTGTTAAATAAACAAATGGAAGAAAAAAAGTGCAGTTTTCCGAGACTTTTCAGCAATCTAAAAGTTAAAAGAAAAACCCATTTCAGGAAAGAACAGAAAGTGACTATAAAGGAACGGTTGAAGAAGGAAGTTATTTTTCAAAAATCTTAATTGCAATAGTCTTATTTTCTTGGTCAAGTTAGACCAACTGCTTCACCATCATGACCAAAATATGGACCACCACCAGCCTCCAAATTAAATTTGGCTCAACTATAAAGTATCACAATGCACTAACAAAGTGCCAATTGGCAAAAAATAATGAGCATAAAAACTTCGGAAGGTACTTTTCATATTTTACACTAACGAATAACTTATTGGTAGTTGTTATATTTGTCATAGAAAAAGTTGTTCATGAATGAAGTTAACAACTAGAACGGTTTCTGCAGGCATACCATAAGGTTCCCCACTCCGGCCACCGGCAACCGCAGTGGCTGGCTGATCAAGTAATTTCCACCCTCGAGATTAATCCGGGAACCTCCAAGGTTTTTGATGCCTTGCATCAAATATCCTTCACTGGGACCCTTGGCTGCATCTTCTATGGCTGCAAGGAGTGCTTCGGTGCTATCTGAACTACCCGTTGGGTCTGCACCATAAGATGTTACATGGTACACACGTGGATAGTTCACTCCCTGCATGACAAAAAATATCAAACACTTGATATTTTTACCACAAGAAATATCAAACAGTTTATAAAGACTAAAAGGGTGTGTGCATAGTTGAATTGAATTACCTGAAGTGAGAGAGGAGAAGGAGCAGGAGCAGGAGCAGAAAGGGTTGAGAAGGATGATGAGGAAGATGGTGCAGAAGCAATGGAATCACGTGTAGTTAGAGAGGACTTAAATGACTGCAAACGTTGTATTGCTTCATGATAATTGTCACTGGAAATAGTCCTAGGATACAAGCTCTCTTCATATGCACCAATTACTATGGAACAAGCCATCCCCAAAAGCAAGGAGCAGGCTAAGGATTTTGTTGCCATTGTTGTTGGTGTTGGAGAGAGGTTTGAGGTAGTGAAGGTAAATTTAACGTGTTGGAGAAAAGCATTCCTGTTGTGTGGAGATTTAAATAAGATAGAGGGAAAGGTTGATGAGTGAGATAAAGAAGGGTAATAAATAGGAAGAAAAGGGAAAAAGTGGGGTAGCTAAGTCTTTTGATGAGAAAAAATGTTGGATCATTTTGATATTGGATCATACACATGACACCCTCCAATTATGATATACTGGTGCAGATTCTGTGTAACTTTTTTCATTAGACTCTTTGATTTTCCCTAACCTGACAGAAAAGTAAGCACTTACCAACTTCTTACTTTTGGGACCTTCACTAATTTGACATTGTTGTAAAAGGTATTTTGGAATAGGAAGAAAGCACAAGTGTGGTGATCTTAAATTATGCATAGTGGAATTATTGGATAGAGGGGGTCCACGGTACATACAAATCTTGTAAGACAAGGTAAATGTGCTCCCATTCATTCATGATGGTACCATATTAGGGAAATTGTAAATTGTTTGGTATGTATTTATTGCTTCGATAAAATTAGGAAATATATATGAAAGGACTCTTGGCGGCCATATTTAAACCTCACTTGTGTTTTCCAAAAAATTATGTCAATGGTAAAAATGAAAATGGGTTACCATGAAAGCAGGGTAAACCTTACAAATTCAACATTGTACTTGTTAGGTGAATGTCAACAGTCTTTGTGTGTGTATATATATTTATAATAAGTAATTTTATCCAAATAAAAATACTAAATTGTTGAGAAGTAAACTTAGATTAATTCAACCTTACAAAATCAATTTGTAAAATAAGGTATGCACTTACTTATATATTGTAAATTAACTTTATTTCTTGCCAATTTAGAACTTACAACACATCTTGTCACGACGAGATTCTGTCACAACGAGACCCTCTCAGAACGAGATGTACACATCTCAAGCATGAAATTAAACATTAATTTGTAATTCGATAACGGGTGGAAGAATAGACCTAACAAACAACAATTTCACTAAGATAGCCTCCAACTCATGCTCTGAAACCATATTAAGAGATACATCTTAAATTGAACTTATCTTTAGTCAATATAAGAATTCCAACAAAAATAGTAAATGGGTTAAATATGTTCTATAAACATATTTTCAATGAGAATGAGTTGTATTTATAAACATGTGCGAACAAAAGATGTAGTAGTAATAAACTATTAAATAAAGTTAATTGGTGAAATATTCGCTATTTAATTTATTGTTTTTATATGTACATCAATATTCAGATTTAATGGAATTTGTGACATATTATGTTCATAATTATATTTATCACGGTATGATGCAAACTAGAAATGTTTTTTCTTGTATAAAGGAAGGGACTATCTTCATTTCTATATCAGTCATGATATATATAATAACCAAACAACCTTTCAAATGCATTTTCAATTTGTGCCAATTATCATTTAGTTGATTGTTGAGAATAGTTTAAGTGTGAGTCAAAAGTCCCACATTGGATAAAATAGACAAAATTAAATACTATATAAGAATAAAAGTCCATAATATCATTGCCTTAATGTTTTTGGGTAAAAATGATGTCAAATGTTTTATATGTGTAAGATCAATGTCCTATATATATTGATGTTTGAATTCCTTATGACATATGATATTTATTACAAAAATAATATATGTGTTGTAAGATATTATAAAAATATTTATATTTATTTAATATTATGTTTTAAATCGAATGGAGGAGAAGTATAATAACTTTAAGCATTTCTTGATCTTTAGAGTATCTTGTTATACAAAAGAATACGTATAGAAGAAAAAGTCGTATCAAATGTTGTAATCACCGAAGGTGTTTTATTTTAAACACTTTGTACAAAACACTAATTTATACATGCTACGACATATTTAGCATTCAACCAGATGAAGTATCAACTAATAATAGCAAATCAGAACAATTGTACAAAGAAAAAATCACATGCAAACTCGTACGAGTTAAACCCAAAGTGCCACGTTAAAAACCTTCAATTTAGTAAGACTCATTAATGAATTGTTTTGTTTTTCCATCTTAAAAATAAAACCATTGCTAACGACTTCCGTGCATTCACCGTATATTTCATCAATTCCACTAAGTTGGTAACTTAGAAAAGAAAAATCAACTTATTGATAATTGAGAAGCTAACTTATATATGATAAGTTAAATTTTAAGTAATAACTTGAATGTGATAAGTTAAATTTTAAGTAATAACTTGAATGTGTTTAATAAAACCTACTTTAGTTAATTATACGATAGTCTTATTAATAAAAAAGTGTTAGGTGTCTTAACTAATTTAACTAATTTATTTTATAAGTTTCTAGTCTATAAATTAGAAGCTACTTTAGCTAGTTTGTAACATGTGTTTTATTTAATTTTCATCCACTACAATCATTAATATTTAATATATTTTTATTATTCTTAATTATTTACCTAATTTTACTTCCTTTTGTCTTATAAATAATTAATTAAGATTTAATTACTCCTTTAATTTTAAATTTGGTTAAAAGTTTTAAGTAGGTCTCCAATTATATTTTTATTTCAATTGAATCTCAAATTATGTTAAAAACGCTTTAATCATGTTCTTTTTTGTTAACCGCGTTAAAATCGTTAACAACTGTATGATCATAACTTTTGAAAATAAATAGAAGTACTAAAAATTTTAATATCAAACCAGTTGTTAGTTGATAAATTCACACAGTTTATAAGTTTTATGTTTATAAACTAATTTATTCAATTAAGTGTTTAGTAAACTTGTAGATAAGTTGCTTGTTAAGATATAAAATAGCATAAAGAAAATAATATATTTTACAGTGTAAATAATATTTATTATTTTAAACAAATATATATATATATATATATATATATATATATATTACTATGTATATAATTTTTAGATTTTCTTTAAAAATAATTAAACTTTTCATTTTTATTATTGTATTCATTCTTTTAAATTATTCTTCTATTCGTTATTTCAAAGTTTT
>Ga0099823_1007390_pt1 | contig 11152 bp, 4 predicted proteins | sample CowpearedBW_FD_76831 | JGI IMG/M metagenome (GOLD analysis project Ga0099823, IMG submission 76831) | Root nodule microbial communities of legume samples collected from California, USA - Cow pea red BW | ecosystem: Host-associated > Plants > Roots > Nodule | place: USA: California | collected... | reverse complement strand
TATATTCATAGACATTTATATATATAAAAAATATATATATATATATATATATATATATATATATATATATATATATATATATATATATAATTTCCTTTAAAGTTTTTTACTTTTCATTTTAATATTTATCTGATATCATAAGTCAGATGTCCATTTATAACATTTAATCAATAACTAAACCATTGTTACCATTTATACATAATACTTCTATGTTAAGTTAAGCTTATACCTAAATATATTTTAAAAAACTATTTTTGTATACTGTATAAGTAAGGTCTAGCAGAGGATTTATTTTTTACTAATCATTAATATTTAATGTGCCTGAATTCTAATAAGTGTCATCAGTAATTTAATAATATATAAAACACTACAACGTAAATATAATATCATAATCTATAACATTTTAAAGTAAAATAACACAATAGTTAAGAGGTTCCTTAACATATTTAAAATAAATATAAAAATATAAATCAAATATTTAATATAACACAATTAAGATTCAAACATATAAAATAAAACACAATTAATATTAACAATAATGAGTTCACTTGTGAAATAATAATAAAAAAGTAATATAATGTTTTAACCTACAAAATAAGTTCTGAAAAATATAAAAATTAAACATACTTTTTTTTGTGGATATTGGCCAATATCATTCTGTGTGATAAATTTTTTGAAACTATGGATACCATACACACACTGTTCATGAACTATTCACTGACGTATTAGTTATTGAGAAAATGAATTTTATATACGTATAAAATTATTGATGGGTAAAGTAAAGCGGGGAAATAAATAAGAATAAAAAGTGTAGTTTTAGTAATATATTTGAAGAGTTAATTAATGAAAGTAATAAAAAAAAAAATAATTTTGAATTGCCCATAGGAAAAAATGAAGAGGATGAAGAGCGAGATCGTTGTTGAGAGTTGGTTTCTATAAAAAGGATTCTAAGACTCCGCATTTTGTTTCAACCATCCAACGCCTTCTCCCACTTGCCATCATTCCTTTTCGGGATTCCATTCCCTCCCCTATTTTATCCCAAGAAATGGAAGTTCGCCGGCGACACAACCGCTCCTCTCAAGCCGGTGAATCCCTCAAACAACCCGACCCTAATCCAAACCACGACACCCACTCCCACATCACCAACGCCCTCTTCTTCATCTCTTCTTCTCCGTCGCCTACTTCCTCCTCCACCGATGGCGGGAGAAGATCCGCACCTCCACCCCTCTCCACATCGTCACGCTCTCCGAGATGGCCGCTATCCTCTCCCTCATCGCCTCCTTCGTCTACCTAATGGCCTTCTTTGGCATTACCTTCATCCTCCACCCCTTCCTTAACTCCCGCACCTCCCCCGACGACGACCTCGACCTCCACATTACCAAACCCCCCGCCCCACCTCTCTCCCCGCCGCTTCCGCTCCCTCACGACGATCGTGACCTCGTCCTCGCCGTCGTCTCCGGCTCCGTCCCCTCCTACTCCCTCGAGTCCCGCCTCGGAGACTGCCGTCGCGCCGCCGAGATCCGCCGCGAGGCGGTCGAGAGCCTCACCGGGAGGTCCCTCCGTGGCCTCCCTGTCGAAGGCTTCGATTACGACTCCATTCTGGGGCAGTGCTGCGAGATGCCGATTGGGTTCGTTCAGATCCCCGTCGGCGTCGCCGGACCGCTTCTTCTCGACGGGAACGAGTACACCATCCCCATGGCCACCACCGAGGGGTGCTTGGTCGCCAGCACCAACAGAGGCTGCAAGGCCATTCACCTCTCCGGCGGAGCTTCCTCCATGCTCCTCCGTGACGCCATGACCAGAGCCCCCGTGGTTCGGTTCGCCTCCGCCAAACGCGCCTCTCAGCTCAAGTTCTTCCTCGAAGATCCTCTCAATTTCGAATCCCTCGCCGTCGTTTTCAACAAGTAATTTTACTTTCACCGAAACAAATTCTATTTTCTTTTTCCTTTTATAACATTTTAATTTATAACAAATTCTAAATTTATAATCAGCTTAATTACAAATTTCAACAATCTTTTCTTTTGTAAATATATAAAAGTAAAAGTTTAATAAACCGTTGGTGTGTGTACACACATACACATACACGTGTGTAGGTCAAGCAGGTTTGCGAGATTGCAAGACATAAAAGCAACAATGGCAGGGAAGAATCTGTATATTAGATTCAGTTGCACTACAGGGGATGCCATGGGGATGAACATGGTTTCGAAAGGAGTTCAGAACGTGCTTAATTATCTTCAGAGCGACTTCCCTGACATGGATGTTCTTGGGATATCAGGTAAGTAATCAAACACTAAAACATGTCATGACGTCACCTTGTTTGGTTTTCCAATCAATGGGGTGAAAGTGATGATGTGATGACATTGTTATAATATTATCAGGGAATTTCTGTTCGGATAAGAAAGCTGCGGCGGTGAACTGGATCGAGGGGCGAGGGAAGTCGGTGGTGTGCGAGGCTGTTATTAAGGAGGAGGTGGTTAAGAAAGTGTTGAAGACCAGCGTTGAGGCTTTGGTGGAGCTTAATATGTTGAAGAACCTTACTGGGTCGGCCATGGCGGGTGCTCTCGGTGGCTTCAATGCCCATGCTAGTAACATCGTTTCTGCACTTTACTTGGCCACTGGACAGGATCCTGCTCAGAATGTCGAGAGTTCTCACTGCATAACCATGATGGAAGCTGTCAACGACGCCAAGGACCTTCACATCTCTGTCACCATGCCTTCCATTGAGGTATGTATTTTATCTTTTCATAATCTTCTTTAATTAATTAATATATGTTACAATTAATCCATCGTATATGCTTCGTTGCAAACAATTATTATTTCATCTAATTAGGCATTTCCTACCAAACAGTACTATCTTTTTTTTATTTTTTTATAATGATAATATTAAAAAAAGCAGTGCGTGATTTGCATGAGAAAGACACGCAATCACACGAATGCAGACAAATAAATACAGAAACATTCAATTTTAAATGTGGTTGAAAGATCAATAATTATGCTTCAAGATAACCCCTCTTCTTCTGTATCTCGGATACGTTTATTTATGAAGCATGTGCACAAACAGACAATAAAAAAGCTACCCATCACGTATCTGTGTAAAACTGCAGAATGTATAAAAGGTAAGGGAGCTGAAGTGTATATAAAAGTAACACGTGTAAGATAAAATGGTGACTAGACAAAATCTACAACACTGTTGATTCTTGTTCCCTTATTCAGTTAGAAAATAAATAAGATAGAAGAAAAAAGTTACTTTCTAAAAGGAAAACTTTTCTCAATCCAGATTTAAAACTTTTCTCTGCTTTCTTTTTGTTCTCCAGTTTTCCAAACACAACATTAGTATTTAGCACGTACGTGTGTATGAATCCACCCGTCCGTCATACGCATACAATCAAAGAAAGCCGATATCCTTTTGAATATTATTAAGATTCAATAAGTAGTGGATATTCTCTTCTAATAACATTTTATTTAACATAGATTATGTTGAAAATATGTAACAAATATTTTATGAATATTTATATTATTTATATCTTCAACATAATTAATAAATAAATAAAAGCATATTAAATTAATAAATGAAATAGAAAAAACTAATAATGAGACAAAATTACGTTTACTACATCTTTTTGGTTTTTCATCTATCTAAATAATTACAAATCTTATTTATTTTAATTTTTTTCTTATGGTCCTTCACATCTATTCATCTAATACAAACAACAAAACTTCATTAATACTGTCTGGAATTTTTATCTATCCGCGGGTTCTTATATCTGAATTCTTCACCCAGAAATTTTAGTTTCCAATTCCATCATACATTTTTCCTTTTTTTTTTTCTGTCGGCAATAACAAATTGTATAAAACACGCTAATTGGACACATGTCCAGAGAAACGCATGGTACGGGCAATGGCAGTGCATGTTCGACGACAATTACTTTCGGAAAATAATATTTTGAAGTATCCTATTTTATTAAATTGATAAAAAGCATTAAATGAGGTGAACATAACTTGGTTTGTCTTAAATTCCTCTGTTTTCTTTACATGCAAGTTGTCTAGAAAGGTGACATGTATGTAGCCACCAACTGACACATTACATATTGTAGAGTAAGATCGCTCAACGTGTCTAACTGGATTGCGAGTTGTTGGTATTCCAGTTCACATTAAATTTCAATCTGACTTTCTAGCATCCGATCCTCTGCTTTAATTTTAGCATTTTATCCGCATATATATGAGTCACTACAATTCATAATGGTGGCAATGTTATATTAATGATGAAAAGACCTCGAAATCCTGAGAGTTGAAGAATGGTGCAGGTGGGTACAGTTGGAGGAGGCACACAACTGGCATCACAATCAGCATGTCTTAATCTACTGGGGGTTAAGGGTGCGAGCAAAGAGTCACCTGGTGCAAATTCTAGGTTACTAGCAGCCATAGTAGCTGGTTCGGTCCTGGCTGGTGAACTCTCACTCATGTCTGCAATTTCAGCCGGTCACCTTGTGAATAGCCATATGAAATACAACAGGTCTTGCAAGGATATCTCCAAAGTTGTTTCTTAATTTACCTCCCACCATCATCATCACATTGCAAATACTAAAAGCTAGCCAAGCTTGCAATTGTATAATTAATATGTTGTAGCTTCAGAAGAACAATTAATTGGTGTTGGTTGGGAAATTACGTGCAAGTAGACTTCATTAATGTCTCGTAGGAGTGTTTTAGCTGTTTTGTTCTCAATTGAACACAACATCAATAAGACTTAGTTCACTTACTCTTTTCTTTTCTTCTTCGCCTTTTCCAGAAAAGGAAAAAAAAGTCACCCTACGTATGTGTTGTGTCACTCTTCTAAAGCTAGTCCTGTTTATTTACCTGTGTTATGCTCTCCATTAAATAATTTGAACCGATGCGCGGCTTAATTATATAACTATTGGATACTGGTAGTACGATGGTGAAGTATAATATTAAAATCTGTGTAGTGTTTAGAGGATTTTTGTGATGACAACACTGGAGCAAACAATAATTTGATTTGTAGCGTTGAAGTGTTAGGTTGATTACGTGAGGTGCAGTGGATATTTATTCCATTCACTGGTGGGATAGAATTCTCTTTACAAGTTCAAATGGAATTCATATTCTTCTATCTTTAGAAATTTCTGCAGACGTTTTTTTGGCCAAGTTCAAACTTGAACATGTGACAACAGTGACGTAATGACATGAATTTTGCAGTTGAGGTTTAATTAGTACATCACATTTTCGGAGTTGATCGCAACATTAAATAAATGAAGGAAACATTTTGACTTTGTTGTCGCCACTAAAATCCAGAGAAAGTGAGACATGTGGAATTACCGATGTATTGGAAAATTCACGTTAACATTTATCCAACTAATTTTTTATGCATATCTCCATATGTGCACTTTTACTTTTTTTTTTTTTCACTATGTGTGTGGATGGTGAGTAAACATTGCATTCCAAACCGGTACAAATACTTTTGTTATGTTCTTAGCAGCTATATTTTTTTTTTACGAAAAAAATATTTTTTAACAAATTTTTGATAATGTATACATGATAATATCTTAATGGATGAAAGAAAAGTTTGATGTGACTTAGAAAGAAAATAAAAAAGTTTGATGTTTATAAAAACAAACTTTATAAAAAAATTTGTTGTGAAAGTATCATGGTACTTTTTTCACATAAGCAATTAAAGACTTTTGAAATTTCAAGTTTTTTAGAGTCAATTCAATATCAATTCCTTTTACTTATTATTAGTTATTCAGAAAGATTAATACCGGTACATTATGAACAAATCCATACAAAAAAAATAAAACACTATTTTTAATCCAATACAAGTCTTTATATTTATAAATTTATTTATTTTTATCCAATCTGGTATTTATAACTTATCTTGAATTACTACTTTATTATACTCGTTTAAGTTGTCACAAATATAAATTATCTCTAATATTACAAGGTTTTTCAATAAGAGATTCCAAAAATATTCAATATTAATAAGTCATATAAAATATCAGAACACTACTCTCAATCAAAATTTGTAAAGATAATAATTTTATTAGTTTTTTTTATATCTTGTCATCTTATTTAATTTTATTTGATATGAAACTTTCAACTTGAATTTCTTAACTGTCAAACGATCACAAATGACAATGTAATTAAGTTTCTTTGCTATGAATATTTCAAAATTGGTTCTAAATAAAAAGAAAAGGATATCAAAAGAAGTAAAAAAATTCCCTTTATTGTATCACGGAGTACTTAATCTAGAAAAAAAAAAAATCTATATCACTCAATAATTAAGACAAGACCGTTTTGTGTTTTATAAGCACTTCTCACACCTTCTTAATTAAGAATCATGTTTTGAAGGTTGAGATTAAGTTTCCTTGATTAGGAGTTCCCAAACATAAGGTTTTAGTGATTCAAATTTAGTCTTTAGTTGGTATTTATTGGTCAATAAAGACAGCTTAACTTACTTTATGTCCCAAATGTTATCTCAGTATAGAAACTACCAATGGAATTTTAGTTATTTTAGCTTATGTTTGTTATTTAACAAATTTTATCATTTGAAGGGCAAGTGAATAATAATGTGAATACTTTTGTAAGAAAAATACATGTATTGAATGAGAAAAATTAACCAGTGTTTACAAAATATTATAAAATCAATAAGATAAATTATAAACTTTAGTTACATACTCAGCCTAACAATTTAATCTTAATTTTAAATCCAATCTTTGTGCAGTATTAATTTTAATACAATTTATGCATGATCAACGTTATATATAATAATTCAAGTTTCTAATGCATTTATTTTTTCTTCACTCTCTTTCAAAATTACAAACATTTCTCGCCTCGTATTCTGAAATTGCTTGTATCTATTTTCAAGCTTTTCACCCTTTCGTTTATAGAAAGTTAATGAAACAGATATTGACCCATAACTAATGTACGAAATAAATATTTAGAAAAAAAAAATTGTAAAACAGTGTGTTATAATTAGAGAAGAGCACTATGGGTGGAATATTGACCCATGAATGTGGGTCAATCTTACTTTCCATCACCACTAAATGTCTAAATTCCAACATAACCATTCAAAGTAACATCAATGAACCTTCGCGTTCCACTAAAATATGATATCAGATCAACTTGGAAAATAATGAATAAATATACCTACTCTTATAGACACATAGGTGAAGAATAAAAATACAATTAATAAAATAATAATGAATATTATTTTTAACTTTCAAAATAATAGTAAACAGAAATGTTTTTTTTTTTAAATGCAACTTTGAAAAAGGAATTGAGGAACTATAAATTAACAGGTTATTAATAAAATATTATGATAAAAACTTTCTTAATGGATCATTGAAAAAGCAACTAAATAGAGTTGTTTTATGGTATAAATTTATTGTTTAGAGTTATTTGTACGAAAGAGAATTAAAATTTATAAAAAAAAATTATTGCATTAAATAGGTACACGTAGCATTAAAAATTAATGCGTGTCTAATTAGAAGTTATTATGGAGAGGATTTGCAACGTTGGTGCTATAGTTAATCAATGACTTAATAATGGTATAACTACTAATTTTATAGAGCGTTCGATTTCACATCCTTATAGTTGTATAGTTGCATAGTTGACGTGAAAACTTATAAAGGGAGTGTTGAAATTTTCGTGCGTTTGAACGAGTAATGTTATATTCTCTCGCAAATTGCCAAATTATTTGAAGGTTAAATATGATTCTGATTTTTTAACTTTTTAATGAAAATTAGAATTAGTTTTTTTAGAAAATTTTGAACTAATTTAGTTTGTCATATTTAAAAATATGTGAATTTAATTATTTAAATCAATTTTTGTAAGTTTTTGAAGTTTAATTGACATTTCAAACACGTTATTAAAAAAAATATGTCAACCGGTATAAACAAACTAAAATATGATAATTAAATGCGTTTGAAACGTCAAATAAACTTAATAAAATTTGATTAAAATGATTAAATCAATACATCTACAGAGTTAAAAAGTTAAATTAGTTTAAACTTCTGAAAAAAACTAATTTTAATTTTCACTCAAAGTTTGACAAAAACATATTTAATCCATTATTTTATTAGTTTGTGGAAAAAAAAAATTAGAGAGAAACAATATATTCATTATTCTAAAAAGTTAAATGCATTTATTTAAGATTACGTCAAAAGGGAAGATGGGAAGCTTAATTAAAATTTGTTAATTTTGAAACAATCGTGAATATTTATTAAATTTTGGCGAGGAAGAACGAAACAAATATGCAGATAAACTGAGAAATCACGTCCGAAACGTGGACCAAATTAATTAAGCACTTACTCCACTGTTACAAAAATTAGAAAGATATCAGTTAAGCAACGCATTGACCAAAAGATTCAGCTCATCAGGTTCATGACAAGATATTTTGTTTTTCAGCTCTTTATTTCATACCATTTTTATTTTTCTAGTTTCTTTTTTATCAGTGAAAATGAAAAAATTATTAGGATTTTTATAGTATCCCACATCCCTTTTTAATCCTGTTAGTGTTTAATCATAATTAATTATAAATTTGTTCTTAACTTATCATTACTTTTATTTAATGTAATGGACACGTTACATTAATTATTTAGTTTTAACAACTTAAATAATTTAATATAATTATAAGTAAATTATGAAATATGCTTACTGTGTAGAGTTGTCACAACAGCTATTAGACTGTATTTGATTTAGTTCATCACACGTTGATTATTCGGTATAGGTCATTCAAACTCAAGTCACTTATTAACTTCATTTACTAATATTTAATATAAAAATTGGAATCAATATTCAATTTATTGGAATAATCATGACAAAAATAATCAAATCATGATATTAATATACATAGAAACAACCATGACATATGTTAATATATTTATTTTAATATGATTTTTGTCGATATGAAAATTGTAACCAAATTCTAAATTTGTGGAATAAAAATGCCAAAAAAAAAAATCATATATTAACATACATATATAATGACCATGCCATATTAAAACTACTAATGACTTATTGATATTTAATATCTTTTAAGAAAGTTTTAATAATGATATTTATAATTTGTTTTGGTGTTCGATTCGGATAAAAGCAAAACATGTTTCTTTATAGTAAAACTAACATAATAAAGTTAGGTAAAAGGGAAATGTGTTGATGTTCAGCAAAAATAGACATGTTATGTTTGGTAAAAACCTAAATTAAAACTTAATTTACTTTATAGAAAAATATTATAAATTCAAGTATTAGCCTTATATTAAACAAAAATGAGAAAGATAAATAACATATAAGAAATAAATATACATAAACACATAATCTTTATATGATTGTAATGTCAAAACTTCCTGTATAATTTATTTGTCATTCATTATATAAATCTCAATTAAAATTATTGTTTATTATGTAACTATTTTACAAAAACAATAAATTAATATTTTAAATTTTAAATTTTACATTTTGTAGAACATTTAGAAAAAACAAACACCACGTCCACATCAACTCCTTCTAATAAAAAATATTACGACTCTTATTATTTCGTTATAAAAAAAGATGAAGGTTTGAGCTCTGGTGACTTTGATAAAGAAAGTTGATAAAAAAAAAAACTTGTAAAGAGAGGTGAGAAGGGAAGAGAATTTTTTTTTACCATGCAAAGAAAGAAAGAATGAGAACGAATGAAAATTGAGTTCTCCTTTAGACTAAAGTTAACATCCAAAATTAGGGTTGCAAATGATTTTTTATTTGTTATTTGGCATGTGTCATGTCGCCAAATTTGAAGATAATAAAGACACCTAATTTTTACTATTATCATATATTTAATAAGTTCTTTTATCAATAAAGTAGTAGAATTTTTTTTAGATTCCATTAATCAGTCTATTTAATCATAGTTCTGAATTTGTTTAGATGTAATTAACAAAAAGTTAAATTTCTAAATTTTGAAAATGTATTCCATTTTTAATTTTGATTATACAATGTTGTTGTTTTTTTTAACTAATTAAAGTTTGTTATAAATGTATGAGTCAAAGTTAAGACATTTAATCCACTTTTACCTATAGTTTTTAATAGTTGACCAACAAAAAAATTGTTAAATTTATATAAAAAAAAATATTTGATTGACTTCAATAATTTTACCTATTTATAGTCAACTACTTAATTTTACCCTATAAATATTAATCCTAAGTATAAAAAAATTTGGAAATTACTAATTAGTTGAGGTCTTCAAAAAAAAAAAAAATACACCTATCCCAACTTGCGTTTAGAAATTAATGCTACACCCACACATTTATACTTGTAATCCAAAAATTAACATGTAACCAATCACATGATTATACCCTTCTAATTGCAATCCAAAAAATAAGATGCAACATCACATAATATTAGTGGTAATACATAACAAAATTGGTATAAAGATGAAAGAATAAATTTAAGTATTTATAAAAATAAGTACTAAATTGGTATAAAATTTTGAAGAGAAACTAATTCTAAAACTCATTAAAATTTGAGAGACAAAAAACATATTTAACCCTTAAATTATTATATAATTAGCTTGATATTATTTTATATTATAATTAAAAACATTAAATTGATCTTTTGACCCTTATATTTTATCACGAATATTTATTGTTTGTTTGAAATTAGAATGGATGAGGCTTAGAGAAAGATTTTGTGATATGTCTCCTATCTTCCATCTTCCATCTTCCATCTTCCACCCTCCACCCAACTCTTTAATATTTTCTTCCTTCCAGTCACATGGAGGACAGTAAACTTCCCTAACAAATGAAGCATATTAGAGTGTATCATGTGTAGGAAATCTTTTTTTATATGATATATTTTTAATATTAATGATGAAATAATAAAAAAAAATGTTTAATATATAATTTCAAATTTCAAATTACGATCAATGATTTATGTTATTAAACGATACATTTAATTATTTTTATTTTTTATAAAAGTTATTGAAATTCATATAGACATAAAGATGTAAATAATTAACTAACATAGATGGATTGCGAAAAAAATGAATATTTAAATAAATATAAAACATAACTGGCTTTTAAAGGTTGTGAAGGAATTTTTTTAAGTTGATTACTCAAATAAAAATAAATTATATATATATATATATATATATATATATATATATATATAT
>Ga0099823_1007380_pt1 | contig 11158 bp, 14 predicted proteins | sample CowpearedBW_FD_76831 | JGI IMG/M metagenome (GOLD analysis project Ga0099823, IMG submission 76831) | Root nodule microbial communities of legume samples collected from California, USA - Cow pea red BW | ecosystem: Host-associated > Plants > Roots > Nodule | place: USA: California | collected... | reverse complement strand
TTATAATTTTAACTTCACCGGTGTCTCAAAAAGTTAAATATCTATTATAAATTATCATTAACTTAATAGAATTATTGAACATAATACTAAATGTGAAGATGCATTGGAACTTTAGTTTAACACATTAGATACTAAATTCTTCTAGTGAGCTCAATTGGTTTGTAGAATTGGTTAGTTAAAAGGTGATGATGATAAGGTTAAGATGATAGTATTAAAAGATATGAAGAGATTAAGGGGTGATGAGTGGGAATCAGATTCACGTGTTTGGGGAAGCTGCCGGTCACAAAGGGACAGATGGTCCTAATCGAGTGGGGGCCCACAAGAGGCCCAAAAGATCCCCATCCTACAAAAAAGAAATCTGCCCATTATTTTAGTGTTGTCCTTGTTAGGGATTGGTCACTAAATGCTACCTTTGGCGTTTGTACCTACCCTACGTGGGGTCCTCCCCAAGGTCTCTGTCCCCCAACTGCATCAAATCAACAAACACCATTTTTTTTTTCCTTTTTTTCCCTTTCAACTTTACACAAAACTCTTTTGGTCCATCCAACCTCTTAACAACTCATTTGGAGTTGGAAGCCTTTTTTGGCTCTTCATAATGCATTGCACAACATACATGGAACAAGGTCACTGCTAATGCTAGCTACCACTAGCTAGCTTTTCAAATGGAAGTCACTGTTATACCCTCTTTCCTTTTTATTTAATTTATTTACTACCTCTACTTTCTAATTTCTTTGGGATGTTTGTGACCATAGATAACTGTACCTCATTCCCCCCATTCCTCCCATTAATCAATCGGTTAATTAATAATTAGATTTTTCATTAGTGAGAGAAACTAAAATTTGAAATTTCAATGTTTAGATATAATTTTAAATTACAATTCAGACCTATATGTATATGTATGGAAAGGGTGGGAAATGTTATTTATAATTAATTTGTAATTTTTTTTCTTCTAAAAATCATGTTGACATCTCAATTAAGCAAACAAAATAAGAGAAAAACATTAGAGACTAAATCAAACTTAAACCCAAAAACTAATAAAGCAAACTATCTTAACGAGAATAAAACAAAATGAAAACAAATAAAAGTCCGTACCTATTATTAAAATATAAAGCTTAAATATCTTTTTGTCCCAATTTTCATGAGTTTTGTTTCGTTTGGTTCTCACTTTCTCAAAATGTTTAAAATAATACTAATTTTTGTAATTTGTGTTCAATTTGGTCCTTTTTCAGACGCCGTTTAAATCGTTAACGAAAGTGAACAGTAATTGCCACGTGTCACTCCGTAGTTTTTTTAATTTTAATTTATAATTTTTTTTAATTTTTTTAATTTTAAAAACGTTGTCCACGTGTCAAGCCAGCATTGTGACACGTGACAGTATCTTGTGGCTTTTTTTTTTAATTTGGTCCCAATTTTCGTTAATTTTGTTCAATTTAGTCTTAATTTTCGTTATTTTTGTTCAATTCAGTCCTAATTTTGTCTCTATCCAAAATGACCAAATTTAAAAAATTAACAAAAATTTTATTGAAAATTTTATTTTTATTAAAATTCACATTTATTTTAAATATTTCTTTCATTATTTTTATACCAAACCTAACTATATTTTTGGAGTGAAACTATTATATATGGGTGATTTTTGGTACATGTAAAAAATGGGGTTAAAGTTAGTTTAAAATTAAAGGAAAAATTCTTCATTATTTTTAAAATTAGAAAGAAAATTCTTCATTATTTTTTAAATGATTTAGTACAACACTTATATAGAAATTAAATTTGGTCAATTTGGACAAGAGCAAAATTGGGACTGATTTGAACAAAATTAACAAAAATTAGGACTAAATTGAACAAAATTAACAAAAATTGGGATTAAATTGAATATAAGCCATGAGATACTATCACGTGTCACAATGCTGACTTGACACGTGACACGTGGCAGTTACTGTTCACTTCCATTAACGATTTAAACGGCGTCTGGAAAAAGGACCAAATTAAACACAAATTACAAAAATAAGGACCATTTTAAACATTTCAAAAAAATGAGGAGCAAACGAAACAAAGCTCACAAAAATTGGGACCAAAAAGGTATTTAAGCAAAAAAAAAAACGAAACTAGACTAATAATATTCCAAGGAAAAGAATCAAATCAATGATAGTCTAGTCTTTTATCAATCTTAAAAATGAAAAACTTATTTGCACAAAAATTTTCTTGACAAAAAATGTGAGTAACTTTAAACTCCACAACGTTACTACTCTTAATGCCTTTTCTCCATCTACCTTTGAGAGATCATGAAATAACTTAAGCATAGGAAAATGCTTGACACATCAAAGAAAAATCATACTCTAACCACACACACCTATATCCATAAGAGAACTAAATATCTAAAATGAATTGTGCTTTTTTTTTCCTGCACCTAGTTTGAATTTCAAAAAGCTTCAAAATAGAAAAGTCAATCATATCATTATGCATAACTTTTTTAGAAGAATTATTGGATAAATGAATCTAACCTTTAATAGTATGTATAGCCAAATCCATTCTCCAAAGCATCCAAATGGAGTAAGGAATAGTGGTCCGACAAATATCTTTGACTAGAAGACTACTTTGAGCTTTCATAAATTGAATAACATCAACATAAGAGGAGAAATGTGTACTAGAAAAATCTTGTTGCACCCAAAGCCAAATATGCAAGACAATATTACATTTAAAATATATGTGAAAAGTGCTATCCTCCTACTACTTACATAAGGAACACATAGAGTACATTAATAAACCTCTGTAATGAATCTCCTTATTAGTATGCCTTTTATGGTGTATCAACTTCCAAAGAACCAACTTTTTGGAAAGAGGGATGAAATTCAACCAGATCAACCTCCCGAAATCAAAAGAAAAAGGAGAACTAATAAAGAATTTAAGCAACCTTCTGACTATGCAAACCAGAATCATCCAAAGACAAATTAGGAATGTCGGGAAACTTAAAAAGAATCAAACACCTAAGATTCTACAAACGAGGAACATTAGATAAGAGGGATGATAAGTACCACCCATTGCCATTCTAGGTCTATGAGATGTTATATGAAAGCATGAACCACCATACTACAAACAATAGCCAACAAGTATTATATAAAATAATCATACCTTTCATTAAATCCAAGCCAAATGGAAGACAACCTTACAAAATAATCAACCTATATTTGGATTTTAAGAATCTAAAACATAACAATAATATGCAAGACATTGAAATATAAAGGAATTATCAAGCTAATATAAGCAACTAAGTTTTATTTTCCATATGAATTTTCACCACCTACAAACCCCCTACTTATTTATTGATAAGTCCCTAATCTCTAGAGTTTTTCTTAGTTGTTTGTCTATTTTGGGTAGGTTTAAGATGTTAATTAGGAGTTATTAGCTTAGAATTAGTTTAGTTGGATTTTTAGGCTAGTTTTACAAAAGTAGCTTAATTAGGTATTTTTAGAACATTTTTAGTATAAACCTTAGGAATACTATTAGGATGGTCTAGTCTAGCATATAGGATAGATTCATAAACATATTCATAAGCATCTTAGTTTACATATATAGGCTTAGGAGTATAGTTTGTGATCTAGTTTAGGAGCTATTAGAAAGTGTTTAGTGTGACTAGCATCCATTTGAAGATTTTTTTAGTTTAATGCAAATAAAAAGATCAAGGATAGAATTCAAGTGATTAGAGAAAGCCATGGGAGAATTTGAATCAACCAAAAATGCAAAAAAAGAAAAAAAACTGAAAGTTGACATTTTACTGAAGAGTTGACCAGAGCTGACTCATAGTTGACTTTTTGAATATCAAGCTCAATTTTGAATTCTATTTTCTTGTGTTTCTTACGCTTCTTTCTTGTTTGTTATTCCTTTGTGATGTTATACGTAATTTTTTGTACCATTTCCACATCCAATTCGTGGTTCGTTGCATTCAATTTCACATTCACACATTCATTCATTAAGTTTGTTGGCTAGGGTTCATGATTGGGAATTTGCATTTTACTTAACCATTTCGCATTATTCCAATTTTTGTGTTCTATTGAAACCATTTCTAGGCATTATGTATCATCACATCATCATTTAATTCGTTCTATAGTGACTCACAATCATGTCCTACACATTTCATATATGAATATTCATGAGCAATTTTCAAAGTTTGATTTTCTGCATATAATGTTGTTAATCCATGCATTAGAAGCATCTCACATGTTTAGATTTGTAGGATATTCACATTGTATAGTGCACATGCATTAGTAGCTTAGGCATCTTAGTTTTCTTAGTATTTTCATCAAACACTTTGCATATATACACATCCATCCCAATTTCAATTCGTTTTAGCATACGTTTTAGTAGATTTTATTAGATTTATTCCAATTCACAAAGCACATTTAAGAATCACTTTTAAAGTTCAATTGCCTATCCTAGGATTGATCCTTGGTTGTCACTATACTATATTAGTTAGTGAGAAAATCAAGTTTGACTAAATCTTTATGGGACTAGAGGTTTATCATTTACTAGTCCACAATTGACTCCATTTAATAGTAACCAAACTTTTCTTGGTAACATTTTCAATCCATTAAAAATTTCTAATCCATCGATAAATATCTTTAAAAATAATAGCTAGCCACTTAAAAATATGGAAACTACAAGAAAGAGTCCCAATAATAACAGAATTTAGTAATTGAATGCTACATATTAAGAGTTTTACCTTTTTAATAGTTGTTATCCTCAAACTAAAAATCCATTAGCAAGATAAAAAATAATGGAAGAGAGGGAGTCACTACGTCTAACTCCCCTATTATAAGAAGAAAATCCCACGAGGTTATTGTTCACCCTTAAAGAAAGATAAGTTAACTAAAAAATGTTAAGAACTCAACAATTGAAGGATTAATGAAAGACAAATTGTTGAAGAACCTGTACTAAAAAGTACCAATTAAGAGTATCAAAAGTTTTATTAATGTCTATTTTGAAGGCAACATTACCTCCTTTCACATTTTTAGACATATTACCTCCTTAATATGTCTCCCCTTGGCAAAACCATTTTGATTCCAAAAAAATATTTTTCTACTAATTAAAGCTAGCCTATCACAAATAATTTTAGATATGATTTTGAATAAAAAAATCAGCCACAATAATCGGTCTAAAGTCTTTAACCGAATAAGCTTTAGGAAATTTAGGAATGAGAAAAATAACACTAGCATTCGTCCATATACCAACACTACAAGAAAATACTGTTACTGATGGAAAACATTCACTAATAAAATAGGATTTATTGATGGATTTTACATGTGAAAAAAAATTCGTAGGTAAAATATATTGTATTGACAAATTTCAGGATTTTAATTACTCATAAATATTTTCATTGGTAATCGTTAGTAAAATCCATCGATAAGAAGAGGCAGTAGTAACAACGACGGTGATGACACTAATGATAGAGGAGGAGGTTAGGAAGAGGTGAGGAAGAGGAGAGGAGAAAGAGGAAGAGGAGGAGAAGGAGGAGGAAGATGATGGGGATGAGTCAAAGGTGGTGGATGTAGTAGTTGTGGCAATAATGGACAATGACATAGGAGGAGGAGGAAGATTAAGAGAGAGAAGAAGAAAAAATGGAATAAGAAGAGGAGGACGAGAGGAAAGAAGACCAATTCGTAATATTTGTTGACAAATTTTATTAACGGAAAAAATAAGTTGATAACTATCGACGGATGTGAACCAACAGATTTAGAATGTCGACAATTACAATTAGATAATTATCGAGGGATTTTTGTATCGATGAAAATTATTAATAGATTTCCCAATTCATCTGTAAAATTTATTGACGAGAATTTTACCGAAGTATTTTTTGTCGTTGGTAAGTCATTGATAATTTTTCTTATTGATTGATTTTTTTGCTTATCGATGGATTTTATTCATCGGTAAATCGATTTTTCGTATAGAGCAATAAGTACGATAAAAATTGTTGACAAAGTCATCCTACACAAGAGCACGATTAGCATTGGGACTAAAAATAACTATCTTAATTTTTTCGCTTAAGGTGCATTTTATGTATTCATGTTAGCATCATCATTATCATTAACCAACTTAGAAATGCAAGAAGAATCAAATTAGTTCTAATATCAATAGAACCAAAATTACTAGTATCAAGAGCATAAAGACTATTATAAAAATCCAAAATATAGTCTTTAATGTGCTTAGAAATTTTTAAGATCAAATCAACTTGATCTAGCCTATGAATAACACTAGCATTGAAGCGCATCTTAATAACTACATGAAAGAAAAAAGGTATTTCTATCATCATTCACATGCTAGTTCATTTTAGCCTTTTCTTTCCATAATATAGTTTGCATGTCCAAAGTAGTGTTAAAATCATTCATATATGTTTTCTCCTTGATGAGAAAAGCATCATTCTAATAACAACGCACAAATTTTATCCTATTTTATTATTAAAATATTGTTAATATATAACACCAATTTCATAATATAAATTATAATCATATTTTTATAAGTATTAGGTGAAGGTGAAAAGGTTTAAAAGTTAAATGAGAAAGGATATTGATCAAAACTGGAGTTTAAGTCTAACTTAACCTCACAAAATTGACTTGTAAGGTGAGGTTTGCACCCACTTATATACTATAAATTTTCCTTATCTCTAGTTGAAGTGAGATCTCCAAAACCCCCCATCATGTTGAGGTATATACATCTTAGGCGTAAGACTAGACACTAATGGGTGGCTTGAGAGCGAGTGTTACGATAGGCCCAACAAACAACAAATCTCCCGATAGTGGGTGACAAATAGGTCAAACAAACAAAAAATGTCGCTACTATATAGGACTACAAAATCATTTTATTCTGTTATATTCTTGAGATGGTATTGGAGCTCTTGATCCTTGAGAACCTCTAACCATGTAAAATTGAGTAGCCTTAAATGATGTTTAAACCTAATTGCACCCTTCATTATTGCTTCCTCAACCTTTGATCTTTGTTATATGGTTCAACTTCCATTTTCGTACATAATTACAACTTTCATTATTGTATTTTTATTTTGATCCAATTTTGTATCAATTTTCCTTTTTTGTGTTAGCTAAAATCGAAAATGGAGACAAGCCTATGGCTAGTAGAGAACTATAGAGTTTGCATTCAACTTATTAGTGGAATGGAAAAAGAGATAAATGTTGGAAGTTGCATGGAAAACCCCAAAGCAAAGAGTGGGGATACAAATGAGGTCAATATGCTCATGTTGTTGATGTTGTTCCTGAACATCATGAAGGTTTTGTCCCATAACTCAACCATGAGGATTTAGAAAGAGTAAGATCATTCCTAAGTAACATGAAAAAACCAATAGGTATGTGTTCATTGACATATCCTGGTAAGTTACCATTTTTTGTTGGATTTAATGTCTCAAATACATCTTTTACCAATTATTGGATTTTAGACTATGGAGCCACCAATCACATGACACCATTTCCTAATTTCTTTTCCACATGTTTTTCGTGTCCCAGTAATAAAAGAATATCCACAATTGATGGAAATATGATAAATCCAATGGGTCAAGGAGATATACAAGTGAACCTAACCATACCCTGAAAAATGTCCTATATGTTCCTAAATTATCCATAAATCTTATATCCATTAAAAAACCTACCAATGACCTATCTTGTAATTTAATTGAGGAGTGAAATTGGAGATGTTAGAGAGTGGAATGGCCTTTACTATTTGGGAGACTTGAATCGGCATATTATGAGTCACTCTTTAATGATTGAATCCTCAACACATAACCAGAAAAAAATTTAGTTGTATCATTGTTGTGTTGGACATCCCTCATTTCGTGTTATAAATCTTTGTTTCTTTCTTTGTTTAAGGATTTGAATTTGAATATGCATAATCTTCATTGTGAGGTTTATGAATTGGAAAAATACAAACTGTTTTGTTTCCTCTTGCTTGCAATAAGACAAGTTCTTATCTTTCTTGTATTTTGTTCATATTGATGTGTGAGGCCCCTCTAATGTTTCTGATGTGTGGGGTCCTTCTAATGTTTCAAGTATTTAAGGAGCTAAATGGTTTACTACATTTATTGATGATTGTACAAGGGTAACATGCTTTTTCTCCTTACAAACAAATATGAGGTTAGTTTTGTTGTTATGAAATTTGTGACACTGATTAAAAATCAATGTCAGGTGGTTATCAAGAAATTTAAGTCTGATAATGCTAAATATTATTTTAATTGTATATTAGACTTTTTTTTTTGAAAATGAATGGATAATTCATGAAACTTCTTGTGTTTTTACACCATAACAAAATGGAGTAGTGTAACGGAAAAAGGACATATTTAAAACAAATAAGAGCATTCCTCTTTCAAAACAATGTTTCGAAAAGATTTTGGGGGGAAGTCATTGCACTACCACTTATTTAATTAACATGTTACTTTCTACTATTTTACAATTAAAAAGTCCAATGGAGGCATTCCTTTTATTTTACCCTCATATAAATCATTCTTTTAGCCTTACTCCTAAAAAAATTGGTTGTGTTTCTTTTGTCCATATTCATAAACAACAAGGGGAGAACTTGATCCAAGGGCACTTAAATGTATTTTATTAAGGTACTCTATCACATGAAAAGGGTACAAGTTTTTTTATCTTCCTTCCAAGAAATATTTTCTCAAGGGATGTCACTTTTAATGAGCAAGTTAGCTGTTTTGATCATCCTCATCTTCAGGGGGTGATTTTAGGGAAAATGATGACCCTATAGATGAGCTTATAATTCCAAATCTGTTTTTTGAAAGAAAAAATAATACTACTAAAACTAAACTCGTTGACAGAGAAAGAGTGGTAAATTAAAATCTTCCTAAAGGTAAATCAAGTCAAAATTCCACCCATACGAAAAAGGTTATTTTAGGATTTGCTCATGTTCAAGAGTTCAACATGTCACCATTAGAAAAGGTAAATAAATCTGAACTTGTAAATCCTGATTCTACTAACAATGATGAATCTCCTTGTGAGGAGTCCGTTACAGAGAATTTAGATCTTTCAACTGCCATTACAAGTCCTTTTAGCAAATTATCTATCCTTTGAAAAATTATCTTCTAGACATAAAACTTTTCTCACAAACTTAAACACTTCAATTATACCTTCTTTTATATCTGACAAAAAACTGAAATAAGTCGTGGATTGTGAAATGGAGGCTTTTGAGAAGAATAATACTTGGAAGTTAGTTACTCTACAATCTGGAAAAAAAACTTGTTGGGTGCAAATAGGTTTATACAGTAAAATACAAGGTTGATTGAACCATTGAGAGGTGCAAGGGTAGTGGCAAAAGTATTCACTCAAATATATGGAGTAGATTACTTGGAGAATTTTGTACTAGTTGCAAAAATTAGCATGGCCAGAGTTTTATTATCCTTGGTAGCAAACCATGACTGGAATGAGCTACAATTTGATGTGAAAAATGCTTTTCTACATTGAGATCTTGAAGAGAAATATACATGGAGGTACTACCTAGATATATGAGACAAATTGACGCAAACATAGTATGCATACTCAAAAAGGCATTGTGTATGCTGAATCAGTTACCTAGAACATGATTTGGAAAGATCACCAAAGTCATGATGAGTCTCTAATATAAATAGAGTCAAGGAGATCACACCTTATTTATTAGCATTTTGATTCAAGGGGAGTAAAAACTTTGTCAATTTATGTAGATGGCATTATTGTCACTAGTAATGATGAATATGAACAACAAAGATTGAGCCAATGTCTAGCCAGAGAATTTAAAATTAAGGCCGTAGGGAAATTGAAATTATTACTAGGAATTGAAGTTGATCAATCCAAGAAATGGAATTTTATATCTCAACAAAAGTATATTAGTGATGTATTGCAAGAAACAAGTAAAATGACATGAAACCAATGAACACACCTATCGACTCAAATGTAAAGTTGGCAAATGAAGAGGATGGTGTGGTTGTTGATAAGGAAATGAATCAAAGGCTTGTAGGAAGACTTATTTATTTATCTCAAACTAAACTTGATATTACTTTTATTGTGTGTTTAGAAAGTCAGTTTATGCATCAACCAAAGGAAGCCCATTTACAAGATGTTCTTAGGATTGTTCAACATTTTAAAGGGACGCCAAAAAGAGGAATTTTTTTCAGAAGAAACAAGAATGTCAGTCTTGAAGCATGTATTAATTATGCAGCTTCAATTGTTAATAAAAGATCGACTATTGGTTATTGCACTTTCCTTGGTGGAAACTTGACAACTCGGAAGAGTGAAAAACAAAATGTGGTAGTCAAGTCTAGTGGTGAAGCATAATTTCGAACAATGGCTTAAGGGATATGTGAGCTATTTGGATAAAAATTATATTGGAAGACGTGAAAATAAAAAGGAGATGGACCTATGAAGTTCTATTGTGATAACAAATCTTCAATTAGCATAGCCCATAATCCAGCACAACATGTTAGAACCAAACATATTGAGGTGGATAAACATTTTATTAAAGAAAAGCTTGAGAGGGACATGATTTGCAAACCATGTTTCTTCTCAAGAACAACTTGCAAATATACTTAGTAATGGGCTGAACAACAATAATTTAGAAAGAATAATATTCAAGCTGAGAATGAAGAACACTTATTCACTAGCTTGAGAGAGAGTGTTGAGATATGTTAGAAAATTTTTGATGTTATTCTTCTTTATTATAATTATGTATTTATTATATTTTAATTTTGTATATTTCATTTTTGTAAACCAAATTGTCCGATAAGATACAAAATTGTCTGAAATGATTTATATATATTCAGTGTGTGTATAATGAGAAGAAATAAAGTGAGAATCATTTTCTTATCTTTTATTCTTTAGAGATATTTATAATTTAATCTTAGTTTTAAATTATAAGTAAAAGACCAAATTTTTATTTATATATTTCTAATTTATTTCTTTCTAAAATTGTAATGAGTTTTTCCTCTTCTCTTTCCATTATATTTTTTCAAGTCAGAATTCAATATTAGATTAATTTGTGAGAACTTCATTGAGATTAAGATCTTTTCTTTTCTTCTCAAATCTCAAGTCATCTTCTGTTTGTGAGATTATTGTATAAATTATTCATCATTAATATATTTCTTAGTTTATGTGGTTTCCTATTTAATATATATATATATATATATATA
>Ga0099823_1007377_pt1 | contig 11160 bp, 5 predicted proteins | sample CowpearedBW_FD_76831 | JGI IMG/M metagenome (GOLD analysis project Ga0099823, IMG submission 76831) | Root nodule microbial communities of legume samples collected from California, USA - Cow pea red BW | ecosystem: Host-associated > Plants > Roots > Nodule | place: USA: California | collected... | reverse complement strand
TTTTTTTTTTTTTTTTTTTGACGATAAAAGAAACAATGAGAATTATGGAAGGCCTATAGACAAAAATGGGTTCACATGTGTGATAGAGATGTAGACCCCACATGCACAGGCCAGAGCACCATGTCTCGTAAAATAAAGTGGTAAAGTCATACATACACAAGTCACAAGCGAAGCAAATAACATAGCATAGCATTGTATGAGATCAAATTCTCTTAATTGGAATGGTTTCGAAAAGTAAAAGGGTGAGGGATGCAACACTCTTCTCCTTCATCTTGGTTTTACTGTTAGTTGGGTTTGGTAACTCAGATTTAAGCAAAGACAGAGAAGAGTGTGCAGAGAAACTCATGGGGCTGGCTAGTTGTGTTCCTTACGTTGGTGGTGAGGCGAAAACCCCAACCATAGACTGCTGCAGTGGCCTGAAAGTGGTCCTGGAGAAGAGCAAGAAGTGCATCTGCATCCTCATCAAAGATCGTGATGACCCCAATCTTGGCATCAAAATCAATGCCACTCTCGCCATTCAACTACCCTCTGCTTGCCACGCACCTGCTAATATCTCTCACTGTGTAGGTACCTACTCATATCATCTCACTCTGTTTTTCTCAATATTTTCATTTTCACTCCATTTGATGTATCATATCATGCTTTTCAGATCTTCTGCATTTAGCACCTAACTCTCCTGATGCTAAGGTGTTTGAGGGATTGCAAAAATCTGCCAAAACAAACGGTTCCACCCCAGTTTCCAGTGGATCAAGCTCAAGTGCTGAGGAAAACAGTGGTGTGTCTACAAAGAGGTGGCCGGTGCCACACCTGCTTTCCTCGATCTTACCACTTCTCTTCCTTCTTGTTTGAAGTGAAGCAACATCAGCACTCCCCTACTACTACTACTACTACTGCTGCTGCTACTTCCTTCACGCCTCTGTTTCTCATCACTCTATATTTTTCTGTGCAAATCTGAAATAAAATCATTCTATATCCATCTATTAATACCAGTTACTTTGGGTAGTAGTAATCATCAATCCTTCATGTTCTTTCTCATTCTCTCTATCTATCAAGAAAAGGAGGGACCACTTTCAATATACTTAGTCGTGACTTCAAGCATCAAGTAGTTCCTCTTTGCATAACATAAACCCTTCGCACATTTTATTTTTATTATATGAATAGTTAATTTTTAATTGAAAAAGCATGAGTTCAACTTTTATTTTTCAATCTCGAAGAAGTTCTGCTTAGCTTACTTAGCATAAACAATTTTTAATTATTCTTATCTTCGTTGCTAAATCGTATTTAACGTGTAGGACTTTGATTTAATTAATTTTTCTCATAATGGTGTTAATATTGTGTGTAGTAGTTACAATAATTGTAATTTTTTTATACACGGAAAACATGACTTATGGTGTTCTACTTCAAATAGAAGTTATGATGGGTAAATATGACTTCTAACCTTTTTTCTTTTAAATTTGTATTCATTACCACTATTTGCAAATAGAAAAATTTGTTTAATAATATTTTTAAATATTTTATTATGTTGATAATACTTATAATTTTAAAGAAGAGTCATGATTAACTAAAAAAATTCTAATCAAGTAAGTGAATAGATGTTATAGAATATGACATTTCATTCGTTATATGGACATTTTATTTCTGTTATGATATTTTTTTTTTTAACTTTTCTTTTGTTTATTGTGAAATGGTTAATCCATTTTGTTAGATACAATTTATAGTTAATTTATAATTGGTTTTCTAATTCTTTACGGTTCATATGAAATTTGTGTCGGGATGATCTATAAAATTATCAGGTAAAAAAGTCAAATTCAGATCAAATCTTTCATAAATAAATAATATGTAAATAATAAAATGCATAAAACATAGAAGAGAGTTATCAACACACAACAAAATTTTTAACTTAGGGAGGAAAAATTCACGAGACCTAGTCTGGTAAAATCTTCCACTAATAATAATTAGTGGGTACATCACACAAGTTCTCTTGGACTTGGAGATTTCAAGGATTAAAATACTACTATTCTATTCACCAACAAGGAGGTGAATAACAAATCCCAAATGGTACTCTAAATCAGCAATAGAATGACCCCAATATATGAGAAGAGGAATAAAATATAAAAATTAAATTTGGTCACATTTTTTATAGGGACAAAATTGGTCAATTTTAAACAAAAATTGGGACTAAATTAAATATTATTATCTAACCTTTCTTATATATTTATGAATGGAGAATGTTAATCAATGTTCTTAAAGCATATTAGTTAAAGTATAATTAATGATTTTTTATTTTATCATTTTTATATTGAAAACTTGAATAATTAACTTTATTAATTGATTATATTATAAATTCATATAACAGATTTTATAAAAATAAAAATGTATTTGAAATTTTTAAATAAGATATCTCTCACAAAAAATAAATATTTTAAAATTTTTAAAGTCTTTATTAAAAAACAAGGAAAAATCTCTTTAAGACTTGAAGAATCTCTCGATGAAATGTAAATTTTTTAGATGTTTAATATTATTTTTATTTTTTATTAATTTACATTTTTTATGTTTAATTATATTTTAATTTTTAGTAATATTAAAATATAGTTATTTTATTATTTTTTAACTATTGTGCATCAAATAAATTATTAAACAAAGTTATTCAAAACTTATAAACATTTTTGTCTTGTAAAAATATATTAATAATTACTAGATCATAATTTATTTAATATCACAATTAAGTATTAACTTTTGTAAAATTTAATATTATTAGTTCTTGTTAATCGGTACCCTTAGAATATTAATTAGCAAGACCTTTATTTTATTTTTAAAATTAAATTTAAAATTAAAATTGGATTTATAAATAAAAAATGTTTCGTTAGAAATAGATTTAGAAATGAATTTGGATTTTCAATCTTATTCAAATATTTAAATATGAATTTACAAATTGATCTAACTATTTAGATATAGATTTAAAATGAAAATCTAGTCTATTTTTTCACATATTTAGATCTAAAATTTGATTTTTTTTTATTATTCTAAACAATTGAAAAATATATATATTGAAATGTTCTTTCGTAAACTTTCATCTTCAAAATATTTTGAATTTTATATTTTAGTTTTTTTATTGAGACAAAATAGTCGAATTTCTCTACTTAAGATAACATTTTACTTTAAAAGCATTTAATTTTATTTCATATTATATAATTTTAAAATTAAATTTTATAAAAAAAATTTAATCAAATTTAAATCTTTAAATAATATTTAATTTTTTAATTTTTTCAATATATATGCATACATAAAAAAGTGACTAGTCACAAAATTTTAATTTTCTCTCTTTTTTTATAAAACAATATTATTTTAATTACTTCAAAACATACTATCAAGATATAGGTGTTTCTCTTAACACTTGTTTGAAAAGAAATTAATGCATTCGTGTAAGAAAAACCATGAACAAACATTTCCACATAATGTCAAATACAAAGATCCGGAAAGAATAATTTTCATTCATTTTAGTCACAACTAAAATATTACAAAACCTTAGCCCATCAAAAAATGGGGAAACTCGAAATGACAACATATATTGTGAAGAAACACAAGATGATCAAGAGATAAATAGCCACAACTGTAAATAAAAGCCTGCACCTCTCCCACCTTAATTCTACAACCTTTCTCTCAGCAAAATAACCACCCAAAATGAAAGGGTACAGATAGTTGTAAAAACGAATCCTAGTAACATGTTAGTAATCGCCATTGCCAACACCTACTGACACTGCACGACCTCTACTGCTCTGGTAATGATGCCGCACACGCCCACACCTCTCTTGGTCATTAGAGTTATAAACCGTACAAAATGATGTTGGATTGACACACCGGGAAGGAAAAAGTAAATTGAAGAACATGAACTTTAAAAGACAAAAAAGGGAGAAAATCACCCTATAGGTGTAAGTCTGCACCTAATACCTAAGACACTGTATAATGCTATTAGGGGTTGAAAATCAGTCCCAAGCACTAGTTACCCCAGGACCATATCCTCCACCATAACCACCAGAATTGCCATATCCACCACTGTTGTTTCCTGTACTGTAGTAATCAGAACCACCACCCCTACTAAAAGAACCTTCTCTTCGAAAGTCACGGCCACCAAATCGGTTTCCTCCTGTTCGACGGTTCCGCCCACCACCAATAGAAGAGCGAGCAGCATACCGTGAGAGCCAATCAGGTACTTCTTGATTCGCTTCTTGCATCAGATCTGCTAAAGGCCTAGCTAGTGATGCATTGTTGTCATTAAAGAACGCAGTTGCAAGGCCTTTCTTTCCTGCTCGCCCTGTTCTTCCAATACGGTGTACATAATCATCAATATCATTAGGAAGGTCAAAGTTAACCACATGGGCAACATGAGGAATGTCAAGCCCGCGTGCAGCCACATCAGTTGCAACCAATATGGGGGTGTTGCCAGTTTTAAATGATCTTAATGCCAATTCTCTTTCCTGCAAGCATGGTAAAATAATAAGCCTATATAGATACACAAACGTAAAAATATTTCAAAAAATATAATTGCAAAATCATTGCAACAACATTTGACCTTGAGACAGTATGATATTTGCAAGTTTCAGCTTCAAACAGAGTAAGTAATAGTCAGTTTTAACAGCTTCAAAAATAATTCATTGCCAAGGACAAATGTGCATAATAGTCATTTTTAGGCCACTAACCACCATTGCCCACGATAGAAATACCTATTAATTAATATGAGAAATGCCTATGGATTTCAAGGATTATGGTTGACTCAGTTTTCAGAAAAACAGAAGGACTCAAGAACTTGCCTATGGACATGCAAGTTTAGATGAGTTCATATCTGAGTTTGCAAGCGTTCTAACTTGTTCTTGATAGGAAAGAAGACAGTCTCATCTCAGTAAACAAGTTAAAACTCCTGATTAATAACGATGATAACACCCTAGTAATCAATCTAAAATTGCAGTGCACAGCAGCAAACTCTAAAGTTGCCATTATGAGAAGTTGGATGGTAATAATTTTATATAGAGGCTTCATTGCCACTTTTAGTCTTCTCATATGTCAATAATGGATAACAGGGCAGAGCGCCTAAAAATGCTAAAGCAAGATGGTGGGAAGATGACAGCTATTCTGAATAGAGGCTTCATTGCCACTTTTATATAAGTTTTCTTTTTTTTTTTTTACATTTTTAAGTACATATAGTTTCATGTATTATATAACAATATATATTGTTTAGTATTCTTATTATAGTATTATTTAATTCTATTATTTAGTTTATTCTATTTTTTTGCTATCATTTTTAATTTATTATAATGTATAATATGCCTTAATTCTTTTATTATTTTTTCCACATTTTATTATTATTATTATTATACTAATATTAATTATAATCTTAGTAAGCCACAGTACTCTCAATAGGCAGGATAAGACGAGATTTAAGAACAGAAAGGCAATGACTTTAATAGGCATGATTCTACAAGTCCTCCATCAAACTCCCCTGCAACAGCACATACTCAACAGCCCAAACAGTCAAGTGGCTGCAAAACCCACTTCTGCCTGTGATTCGCTGGGCTGCCACTCCTACTGTAAGCCGCTCAGACATCCTCGAATGGGAGCGGCCACTCCACCCGCCTATCAGCAATCACGGTATGATAGCAGGCAATTGACAGCTGAATCTCCCTACTATTGCCATTTCTTGAATTTGGTGTCCCACCAACCCGATTATTTTAAATGTATTGTTTTGATCTACCCACTGACTTCACATCCAAAATTTAATATAAATGCAGGCATATCACTTTAATGCACATCCACAACAACAGTACCATCCTGCAAGCCTTTCAATCAAATATTAGATGTCTAGTTAATGAATGAACCAAAATTGCACAACTAAAATAACAGAGGGGCCAAAATTACAAAAAATGAGAACCAAATTTGAGAAATGATAACAAGGGGACCAAAAGTACAAGTGAGCTTAAATATTATAATGCAAAATAAATAATCTATACAACACACAAAAATGACCCCTAACTGTCTACCTCTTTTCAATCGAATTGTTCAGGTTGACTCCTTATTCTCTCCTTTTATTCTATTACGAGTGACTTACAACTGGCTTTTTAAACAGCCTTTACAAAGGTCCTAACACAGATAAACCTAGGGAAGTCAGATGTCCTCCCCCAACTTTCCAAGACATTAACTCAACCATCTTTTAAAATGTCTTATGCAAGGCCCTTACACAGAAAAACCAAGGAAAGTCAGATGTCATCCCCCCACTTTCCACAACATTAACTCTATGAACCAGACATATATAATCATAAGCGTCCAACTCTGCTTTCTCAAAGCACCAAACATTATTAAGGCAGAAAAAAAGAAGAGAATAGCTGGAGTATGGGCCTTGTCCATCAAATATAAATCAAACAACAAATATAAATCAAAGTATTAGTCTGGATCTACACACAGATGCAAAAGCAGATATAATTGTACAACAGACTAACCTGTTGTGACCTGTCACCGTGAATAGTAGTTGCTGGAAAACCATTACGACACAACCAATGCTCGAGAGCATCAGCTCCCTTCTTTGTCTCCACAAAAACTAAAGTCAAGGCTTGCTGCAGAAAATAAAATCATCCATGAACTAGGTCTTACATAATTAAGTAATAGCATTTGCCTTGAGAAAAGAAACATGTCCATACAATGGGAAAAGACAACATCTATGCTATAATTTACCACAAACAAAAATATATACAAGCAACTGTCAAGAAGTAAGAAACACCTGGTACTTCTTGGACAAACAGAAAAGGAGTAGAAATTCCAAGTTTTAGACAACAGAATACATGTATCGTGCATTGACCTAAATATTATCATGCAAAACAGGTATACTGGATTGATCGATCAAACATAGTCCAGAAAAAACCCATCAAAATTAGGTCCAAAGAGTGTCTGACAATAATAATCATGATGTTTACAGTAAAAGCTTCTTCAGTCTGCCAGTATACTGTACATGAGAAGCTGATAGTTAAAGAAAAAAATAACTTACAACCATAATCAATCAACTCAGGAAAACTATGCGTTCATAGCATAATCCCCATTTCATTGCTCTGGAACATTTTCCCAAGACAAATACATGCATGGATCAGCCTTCAAACGCTGATTTGAGTCCAAAACAATTTGAATAAGCTCTCGGAAACAAGAATTTCTTTACATTTAATTGCAAAAAACACATTAAGTTTTATACTAGTAAAATACACTTTCTGTGAACTGAGAATACCTTTCCTTGTACACCATTTGCCCTCTGCGCATGAAGAAGATCCATGAGGTGACTTCTCTTGTCAGACTCTTGAACGTACTCAACTCTTTGGACAATCAAATCGGTACTTGAGCCCACTCTTCCAACGGCCAGAAAAATATAATTTGAAAGGAAATCAGAGGCTAGTCTCTGCATATTAACAGTAAATCACAACAAAATTAAACGATGATATGAGGAAGCTATACATTCAATAAATAATATTGATTTGCATTACTAGGATGTCTGCCACTTATATCCCAATTAAAATTTGAAATAGCAATTATTTAATTGTAATAGTGCTGATCTTTCCACGAGTAAAGATGAAGGAATTATTAAGGATAAAAAAAAGCTAAATGCAAATATGTGGTGCACATAAACATGAGGAACGAGCATCTTAGATTAATTACAATTTACAACTAAAATCGTAAGGTTAGGCACATCCTCCCGCCCAGCATAGAGAATATTAAACCTGTATCTCTCTTGGAAATGTGGCACTGAACAACATAGTCTGTCTGGCACCTGGTGGAGGCATGTCCATTTGTTCTACAATCTTCCTTATTTGTGGTTCAAAACCCATGTCCAGCATCCTATCTGCCTCATCTAAGGCCAAATATTTGATCATCTGCAATGAAACTCTAGCTCTCTCCAGCAAATCTACCAATCTTCCTGGAGTTGCAACAAGAATATCCACCCCTCTCTCAAGTTCCCGTAGCTGGAAAATTTATTTAGTTAGGACCTATGCCAAATGTAAACGACATATTAATATTCAATTGTGGAAAGAACAAGGACTGAAGACCTGCTGGTTTATAGGAGCTCCACCATAGGCAACAACGACCCTGACCCCTGTCTGATATGAAAACTTCCTAGCCTCTTCAAGTATCTGAAAGGAACGAAAAGAAGATATATTTCATATAGATGTGCAGAGCAGTGGAGGGAATCAAAAAGAGAGGAAGCATGTGATATGTAGAGTGCATGTAATGAGAAAGTACTAACTTGCACGGATAACTCCCTAGTCGGCGACAGAACAAGGGCAAGTGGATAGACTGTACGGGCACCGCGAGGGGGCCGCTGGGGGGGCTGCCCTTGACCTCTCATAATGCCACTGATGATAGGGAAACAGAATGCCGCAGTCTTTCCGGAACCAGTCTGTGCACAAGCCATCAAATCCCGTCCGCCAAGGGATATAGGTATGGCATGCCGCTGGACCGGCGTTGGTTTAACATATTTGCAGCGTCTAATGTTCTGATTAAGAGCCTCGCCCAAGTCAATCTCCGCAAAAGTATTCACAGGTGGGGGCACGTTTTCACCGCTCGTCTCAACGGGAATGTCCTCGTAAGCATCAAAATTAATTCCCGTGTTTTCCTGCTCCTCGCCAAAAGCTGTTGCTCCCTCTTCAGCTGCATCCTCCTGATCTCCGAAGGGGTTCACTTCCCGCCGATCCCAACCACCGCTTCTGCTCCCCCACCCGTTTCTGGGCGCACCCCACCGTGATCCGGCATTATTATTAGCATTCGCATTGGGTGGTGGCGGAGCAGGGGTGGATTCTGTTGATGCTGATGCTGCACGGTTCCTCAGATGCGGAGGCACATAAACGGGCCGCGTCGGAGCTGTGGAGTTGGATGTTCCCGCATTTTCAGAGGCGGAATTCGCAGCCAAATCAGCCCACGATGTTGGCATGCTTGCCCTGTGTTGTGTGCTTCCTTCCAAAGGATCACGATTCACGCCCTCACCCTGCAATTCAAACAATCACATTACATAACAATGGTGCAGAGAGAGGAGGTGAATGATCAAAAGGATGAATGAGTGAGACAGAAGAGCATAGAGAAGAGAAACAACCTACCTACCTACCTGTCTGTATTGGGAAGACTAAAACCCTCAAGTGTAGACGATCGTTGACGAAGATGAAGAAACCCTAAACGCCACACACAACACGCCTTCAAACTTGGATGCGATAGATACAAAAATATCTTTTCTGCCTAAGAATGCGCCTTCTCTCTCTCTCTCCCTTATTTCACTTCATTTTCTTTTCTTTTTATTTTCTTTTTCCATTTTTATTTTTTATTTATAATGTATGAATGTAAATAAAAGGCTCTTTCTGTTTCAGCTTCCAAGTTCAAATCAAGGCTTTCAACCCTACCTGATGAGATGCGATACGCTGCTTTGCGTCTGCGGCTCCTGAAAATCTCAACTCACGATTCCATTCTATTCTTAGTTGTCTTCCAGACACCCATATTAGCACTAAATTCTTTACTGTCTAAACTATGCTAATCCCCCTAACCCTAACCCTTTTCTCTCTTCTCTCTTCTTCACTAATCTCCTTTCTTTTTCACTCTTGTTTTTTACGGTCATTTTAGTTAACAACAAACATTTTTTTAATTTTAAATTTTCTCACCTTGGATTCATTTCTCAATACTTTCGGTATAGGATAAACTTGAGGAAGTGAAAAATAATGATTTAAAATAAAGGTAAGTTGTTTGAATTAAAAGAAAAATAAAAAATATATAAAATTATATGATTTGATTAATGTGAAGGTTAAAAAATATTTTAATAAAAGGAATTTAAGGTAACTAATTTGAAATTATTATTATTATTACTATTTGCATAAACACTTTTAAATATGTATAATAATATATTAGTAGTAGGAATGACAACAAGGTGGGGACGAGTTTCGTTATCTTATACACATCTTCGTACAAAAATTCATCTCTGATTTCCATACCCAAATTCAACGAGTATCAAACTTTTGTCTCATCTTCATCCTCACCGGTTAACAGATATAATCTCGTACTCATACCCGTACCTATTTTCTTACTACTTTATATTAATTTTAATTAATTTTTATAAAATAATAAAAAATTATGATAAAAGAAACATAAAATTATAAAATATTCAATATTACGAGGATGGTTGTTTCTTTGATATCAAATACTTTGAAATAAATTATAATTGTTTACATTTTATATTAGAATACAAAATAAAATTTCATGAAAATCAAAACATTTATTAAATTTGCAAACATTAATAAAACATAGTTGATAAAATTTAAAATTATTTCTAAAAATTATAAAAGAAAAAAAAATATTCAAATTAAAATATATTTTAAATGTTTGTTTACTCCAATTTTTAAATTATAATGAATCTCTTTTTTATATACTAATAAAATTATAACACATCACTTGATCAAAATGACGCAAAGAACAAATAATAAATATAATAATAAAATTTTAACATAGATCTTGTATCTTTTGAACTCCAATATATGTTGAATCTTATAAAAAAATTCATGACAATTACATTAAATTTTTATATTGTAGTAAATAAAAAATATTTATACAATTATAGTGAAAAAATTAAAGTAGGATTGTAATGAGTTAGAAAATAAAAATTAATTTGATAAACTTTATCGAAATAGTATTCTACATGGAAAATAAAAAAAAAATATTAACAAATTAAAAAATTAACAAATGTGTGTTTTGTAAACAATTTGAAGACTATTGAAAGGAATCGCACAAAGGAAAATAATTTTATAATTAAGGGTATGATAAGATAAAAAATATTTTAGAGATCTAAGAAAACTTTTCAAATATCAATATATATATACTCAATGGTTAAGAAATAACAAAAATTGTTTTAGCGAAACAAAAAAATTCTTCAAATGAAACAAAAATTAATAATAATAAGTAAATAATTTTTTTTATATTACCTAGTAAATGAAAGATTTATGCTATTAAACACTTAATTTGAGAGTATTAAACATTCTCATGTGAAAGGAAAATATACAATAAATAAAAATATTAAAAAAATAATAGAAATATTCAAATGTTAAATATAATTTTTTTTAATTGACATACATCATTTTAACATAATTACATAAAAGTTAT
>Ga0099823_1007375_pt1 | contig 11160 bp, 3 predicted proteins | sample CowpearedBW_FD_76831 | JGI IMG/M metagenome (GOLD analysis project Ga0099823, IMG submission 76831) | Root nodule microbial communities of legume samples collected from California, USA - Cow pea red BW | ecosystem: Host-associated > Plants > Roots > Nodule | place: USA: California | collected... | reverse complement strand
CTTTCGTTTTCTTTCTTCGTCTTCTTCTCCTTCTTCTTCTCCTTCCTGCACTCCCACGCATCTTCTTCGCCAATCACCGTCTTCTTTTTCGATCAAATCAAATCCCTGTTTCCCCCACGCATTCGCTCCCACCACCGCTCTGCGATCCGCATTTTGCTTTTCTATTCTCTTCTCCGTTCACCAGTCATGGATTCTCGGGAACCGCACCACCAACCACAATTGCCAAACATGATGATGGGACCCACCTCCTACCCTTCCATGTTGGCCCCCGCCACCGCCCGATTTCCTTTCATCAGCAACAACCACATCCCCCACCACAACCCTCCTCCCCCACCACCACCTCCTCCCGAGCCTCTCAACGACAACCACCACGAGGCTGCGCTGAAGCAGTGCGCGCTCGGAATGGGTTCCTCGGAGTCCTCGAAGAAGAAAAGGGGCCGGCCCAGGAAATATTCCTCCGACGGGGGCAACATTGCCCTGGGCCTGGTTCCTAATCATCCCGCCGCTTCCTCCGCCGAATCTCCCGCCAAGAAACACCGCGGACGTCCCCCTGGTTCCGGCAAAAAACAAATGGACGCACTTGGTATCTATCTCTCTATCTTCTTCGCTTTTCTCGCTACCTTTGCTTTTTACGTGGTTTGATCCTGTCTTGTTTTTTTCTCAGGAATCACTGGAACTGGCTTTACTCCGCATGTAATATCAGCTGAAGCTGGCGAGGTAGAACTACGATCCCTCGTTCACTCATCACAATCATAATGTTTGGTTTTGTTGTAAATTATTCTCGCTGTTGTATATTTGTTTATTTGTTTAATGTCTTTTGTTTTGTAGGACATTGCTGCAAAGATTATGGCTTTCTGTGAACAAGGGCCACGGACAGTTTGCATCCTCTCCGCCGTCGGTCCTATTCGGAATGTAACCATTCGACAACCGCCTTCCGCCTCTTCTCTGGCTTGTCCTGACGTATCCTATGAGGTAATCTTCTTAACATCCTTTAAACAACCCTCCTCAACTGTCAAGGTTTTAAATTATGTTGATTTTGGAAGTTCTGACCAATGAGGCCATAATTATTGTTGTGGTGGTGCAGTTTCAGTGAGCCCCAAAACCATGTCAACCTTTTTTGTTATTCTATATTGATTGGCAATGATCTGAAGTACTATATATGTAAATGTCTGTTTGGTGTGCTTGTGTGCATGTTAACCGTAGAATTTGAAGAAACACCCTCACCTATTATCTTCCTGTCCATGTGCTTAATTACATTTTTTAATTTTTGAAGACAGAGTTTATTTAGGTTTTAAACATAAAATCTATCAGAAACATTCACCCGGGGTTTCTTTTTATTTCTCGTATCTCTAATTTAATTTCATGTGATATTTTTTGGGATAGAACAATTTTGAATCTGTCAGTTGAACTACTACGGTTTAAGAATTGTTATGGAAAGAAATATCAACCGAATTGTTCTTACTCAGTTAAGTTCACTTAAATTCTTCCACACAATTCTGATTCAACTGCGTGAATGAACAGATGTAAAGTTATAAATTACACAATTGGAATCTATCTGATTTGTGAAACGAGTAAATTCTGCAATGTTTCCTTTTCGTTTTAAAATACTTCATTTGTTCAGAAAAAATGTTCCATGGAAATTATATTTCTATTGTTTTGGGTGGTACTCAATGGTTTAATAGCATGCTATGGCTCTCTGGGGGTTCTGCTTTTAATGTTGAATCTGTTAACCAAATGATTCATCTGCTGTATTGTTGACTTATATCTGTATTGAATGCATTGTAAAGACAGAAGTTTAATAAGCAAGACAAATGAGTTACATTTTATCTGTATGCATCGTGTAGAATAATATAATCTTATAGGCATTGAAAGTACATGAAATATATAGCTATTTATGCCGTCTGATTACTAGAAGCTGCAATCATGGAAATCAGCTGGGAATTTTCGATGTGGAGTTTGGTGCTAGTAAATATAGGTTTTATCTAGTCTAATATGTATTGTCAAGGTAACAGTTGAAATTGGATTAATTTGGGGATGGTGAAGATGGGTTAAGTACATTTCTAGAGTCAGGTCTTCAGTCTTGATCTGTTGGTTATAAGAATTAGTATTTATTTATATTTAGATGTTCCATAAGTTATTGTAGGTGTTATTGATCTTCCTCAAACCAATTTCTTCTTTGAGACGCAGAAACTGAGCTGACATTTTGCATTAGCTTACAAACTTTAAGCTAAGAAAGCTTTGACGCATCATATCTTTAATTGATTGAACATTTACGTAAAACTGTGTAACATAATTACCATGTTAAAAATGGCAATGTGAATAATTTATCAGCTCAGTTTATATAACTTATATTAACTATGTACAAAAGTTTTCAGACTGCTTGTCTTTCCTATGAAATGAAAAGAATGTTTAGAGCTATCTTTTTGTATTTTATAATTTTAATACAGTATTTTTTCTGATTTGATATGCAACATTACTTTTTCCCTTTTTTATTTGGACCACACCCTTAGTAAAATATCTCTTTAATTATCTTGATGTTATCCAAAACATGAATATATGAAGTTGTTGCATGTGATGTAATAATCTTGTGCACTAATTTATTAGCTAAATGTGTTCCTATAGAATCCAGGGTTTCCCTTTTTGTGAAGGGTGTATCTTATTACTAGTCCTAGTTGTACCTTCTCCAAATACAATGTTCAAATTTGTGATTTATGTGTTAATGCCGTCTGTTAAACCTACAGTTTCTTTTATCTGCTTTTATTTGAGGCTTCTTCCCATCTTCCATGCACTGTCCCTATTAGTAAAGGTATACTATGTAGTGATTTAATTTAGTAATGGGGTTCAAACAGGTAATGTTTTTATTTTTCTGGGAATGAACCAAATTTATCTGCATCTTTAGTTCTCCTTAATTTTACATAATTTCATTGTCACAATGTCATTATTTTTACACGGTCGGTTGTGTCATTATGTTTACTCTGATATTAGACGTTTGTAATTAAAGTTTAATTCACATGTCTTTTACATTACAGGGTGAATTTGAGATCATATCCCTTTCCGGATTTACTGAACAATCTGAAAATAACAATGGTCATAACGGAATGCGTTCCTTAAATGTGAGTTTAGCAGGTCCTGATGGACGAGTATTGGGTGGCGAAGTTTCTGGAGCTCTTACTGCAGCTTCGGCAGTGCAGGTATCTCTCTCAAAGGGTGGAAAATATGTTGGAATTTTTCTTCTGCTTTTATAAAAAACGTTGTGTATATAAGTTAATGGCTATTGGATTTTTTTTCTGCAAAAGGGTTGATCTAACTTCGATGCATGTCAACAACAGGTCGTTGTGGGTAGCTTTATTGCAGATGGAAAAAAGTCTAGCTCAAATAACGTAAAATCTGGACGTTCTACGACGCCATCATCGCAATTGTTAACTTTTGGTGCTCCTACGACTCCAACCACTCCTACTTCTCAGGGGCCTTCAACCGAGTCATCTGAGGATAATGAAAATAATAATTTTATTAAGGGCCCGGGAGGCCTGGGAGGCCCGGGACTCTCTAACAATGCTAGTCAGCCTATTCATCATAATCTGCAGATGTACCATCATCTATGGGCTGGCCATACTCAGCAGTGATGATGCTTTTTAGTTTCAACACTGCAGAAGCAGGGCATTGGCATAATGATTCTTCCTGGTAGTGGCTAGAGGTCAAATTCCAAAATCTAACATGCATTATTGGTTTTGGGACTGGTTTTAGGAGAGTCTATCTTAAGGTCTAAATCTATTTATCTTCATTTTTATGTTCACTAGGAATTTTATCATATTTGAAAATGTTAGCAATGATAGCTTTTAATTATTTGAGCTTGTTACAGGGTTGGATCTGTGCGTTCACTAGATATACTATATGCGGGCTGTTTTTCTTGCACCCCTATAATTTTAAAAAAGACCAGTGTCCTTCTCTTTTGCGTGTTAGTTTTTGAATTAGACCTTTTTGGAAGGGTTAAATCAACCTTTGGGATGGGATGGGATGATCTGGAGAGAAAAATTGTGGTCTGTATAATACAATTTATAATTGTAAGATCGACAACTCTATGTTAGACTTTTGGGAAAAAGTGCATTTTTGTCGTAGATTTTGGATGGAGATGATCTGGATTTTTTTTATTTCGAAAGACTTCATCTGATTTTTTTTTTTCTTGTTTGAAACAGTTGGTCTGGATTTTTAAATAGTGTTCTGGAAGAGTTTGTGTGTTTTGTTGTATGTTTTACTAATTGAATGACTACGTCTCGTGTGTTGATGCTGTCTATGAATATGATTGCATCACTGCATCTCAAACTATTCTGCATGAACTCTTTAGGAATAAAAATAAATTCTGGATGAAGTATTATAAATTGAAAAGAAAAATTGGGATAATTATTCAAAACTTATGACATTGGTACCCTTCATTGGAGTAATTTTATAGTTCTTTAAATTATGGGGGTGCCACTAAGACTTAGGAAGATGGAAGAAGAAAGAGAGAGCCTGGTATGAGTTCTGCCCTCTTTATCCGAGAAGCTCTTTCCTTTTTATTTTTTAATTATTGTCTTTTTTCTAATAAGTACCTCCATCGTGATTGCTTTCGTTATAACTAATACTGAGAGATTGTGTACCTTTATAGGAAATAAATTTACTTATATGTGGATCAATAGTTTATGAAGACTCCAATATTTTCATTTTGTTTGAACCATTATTAGACAAATTGTGACATGAGACAAACTCATAATAAGTCAAACTATGTGAATGTTGACACCCAATAGCGTATAATACAAGTCCTACCAACGAAGAAACAACTAACTTTAATTTTTGCCATATATATAAATAGATGATAATTGAATTAATTATAAATATTATGGTTAGAATCCCTTGAAAATTTTTTGGGTAAAACAAACACTATTTATCATCTTATATCATTTGAGATATGAGTATTATATAGTTTTACAAATATAAATAAAGTTAGTTATATAATGTTTAATATAACCAATCTAATAATAATGTTCTCATAATAAAGAGGAGAAATTAAAGTTTAACTTTAATTTTTAATAATCATTTAAGTTAAGAATGTTTGGTATGACAAAATTCAATCATCATCTATATCTTATTAATAATTAATAATGAGAGATACAATTATATAGGAGATACTATTTCAAACTTAAACTTTTAGAATCATTATTTATTGAAAACTAACTTCTCCGAAAACAAAATAATAATTTAACTTTTTTTTATATGTTTATGAAGTTTATTCACCCACCACTTAAAATTGCATGTGAGATTCCGATAAAAATGTAGTCAAATTAATTTTGTTATTAACAAAATATTAGATAATAAGATATTTAAATTTTGTTATCGTATATAATCTATAAGTTGAGAGATAAATAATAAAATATTTACGGTTACATTTTTTTTTTGAAGGATGATGATGATTCTATTATACAGATAATATGTCACGTTATGGAATAATCGTATCTTCTAAGAATACATCAAGGATTGATAATATAGAAAACAAAGAGAAAATATTAATAAATAGGCATCTCTTTGTAGAGAAGGAATATATAAAATAGATAAATAACCTATGTAGAATAGTAAATACTTATTATGTTTTATTTTTAATATAATAAAAAAGAACTTAGTATCTATGTGTGTTTATTAAAAAAAAAATTAACATTAATATGTAATTAATTTTAAAAGAGTTACGGAGAATTTTAAATTTGTAAATTAAAAAGTAAAAGGTAAATTTTCTCTCTAGATTAATTTTTCTAATAAATAAGCATGACAAAAAAATTATTAAACATCAAACATATTCAATTTTATCGTTGAGAAATTAAAACAGAAGTAATCAAACTAAAATTCTGTACTAAAGTTGTATGTTTTTTCTTAATATACTATAAAGGAAATATATAAATAATGAAACTACTATTTAGCCCAAAAAATTACTCTAATAAGCTAATATAAAAAACTAATAAAAAACACACCAAGAGATTAAAAAAAAAAGTTAAAACACAATTCTCCATTTTTAATTTTAATAATCATGGATTATCATTTTAGTAAAACTCATAACAAGCATTTTAGTTTAAGAATCCCAAAAGAAGGTATTCAATAATTTAAAATTCTTAAAACTATTATTTTATTTTTGTTTTAATAAAAGTAAAAGTAAAGAGAGCATTATTCCAATGTAAACGGGTCAAAATTCAAACAAAACATACCCATTGAGCAGGCATTTGTGCACGTTAATACGCGGAATTTGACATTTCCAAATTTTTAGCACCGACAACCTAAATGTAACTGCACTCTAAAACGCGTTTACCTAATTTCATAACTGTTCCAACTAAAATCACTTCAAATATTCGTGTTCATCCATTAGTTAATAACTAGAACACTATCATGTAACAAAAAAAGCACATTATGTTTTGTAACTTCAAATCTAGTATAGTATGGTAATATTAATATTACTCATACCTTTAACCATAACACCATTGATTAGCCTACCCTGCATTTTTGTTTCGGTTCTAAATACATAACTTGTCAATTAATTGTTACAATAAATGTGTCTAATAATCACTTAATTATTCTGTGCGCAGAGAATTAGATTTATTCATACATCAGTGAGACTAATTACGTTATGATTAAGAGTTGTGTGAGATTATATGATAAAGAGCTCCAATTAACTTTTTATTACTTTGGATTAAATAATAGTAAAAGAAAATGAATATTATTTCTCATAAATAACACACGTCACAGTGCAAAAGAAAAGCCGCCTACTACCGATGCTAACATCTCACTTCAGATGTTTAATCCAATGTCATGTCTTGTTCACCAAAGTCGGCAATCCAAACTTCACCCACGCGTCAAGAAAATTTGATTTATTCAAATACTAGTAAATTTTAAATAAATTAATAAAGATATTAACATATTTTATTTTTAATATGAGTAAAATACTTTTTTTTTTTGTTTTCATTATATTAAAAGTAAAATAGGTCTTATAAGCGGAAGTGAAATTCTTAGTAAAATTAAATTAAATGTTAACGCGCCCACGCGCTTGCTGACGAGCCTAGGGTAGCCGTGTCCTCTTGCAGTCCAAGGGATCCTTTCTCCAACGGCTATTTCCCATTTGCAGAAGTCATCACCCAAAGTATACATCCAAAGTAACCCTTTCTTTTCTCTCTGGTCACCTAAATATTAATTTAATAATAGTTATTAAAATCCCAAACCTATTATTTAATATATAACGTGATGTAATTATTATTATTATTAATATATTTATTATATAAACTCGTTGGCAGGTTCTAGAGTCACAAGAGATATCATCCACTTTCTTCGTCGTCTTCTTCTTCTTCTTCTTTTCTTTTTCAGCTGGAACATCGTACCTTGCTTCTGCTGCATCCATGGATTGTTTGGTGATGCCGGTTTCATTGATCCGGCGTCGTTCCACTGGTTCTCGTTTGCGTTACATGGCGCTTCCTAAAGAGGGGTTGTTGGAGGAAGAATCGGAGAAGAGCGTGACGGTGGTGGTCGGAAAAGAGAAGAGGGTGTTTATGGTGGAGCCTTTCATATTGCAAGAGAGCCCCTTTCGCGTTTTGATGGATATATCCATGAAGAAGGACCCTGCGGCGGAGAAGAAGCACTTCCATTTCACGTCTTCTCAAAGAAGAGTAATCTTTGTCGATGTGGATGACATTTTGTTCGAGCACATGTTGTGGCTCATGCACAATGATGCTTCTTCGTTGTTCCAGCTCAATCTGAAGGAGATTATTGACTTCTATACTCACGATCTCTGAATCTCTGTAATCAATCACTCATCATCTTAATCACACACTGCCTTTATCTTTCATCGCACCACAGCTACTATACTATGTTTGTAAATTTCAGATACGGGAAAAATACAGTTTCTAATGCATACTATGTGGTTGATACGCGATCCATGGTTAATTGTTCCACACCCCACCTTGTTATTTTGTGTTGATTGAGACAAAAGAAATTCCTTTTACAGAAGATTTTCTTTTAAGTTTCTTGGCTTCTGATCTTTGTTGGTTGAGGTGTGTCTGTCGACAACATCCTGAACTTGCTTAGATGTTTAATTTAAGCCTAATTAATGTATTTATTAATTAATTTCGATTTTAATTGCTGACTTTCGAAGGCTTTTTTTTCTCAAATGCAAACAAGCAACGGATTAGGATGCTGTTTTTTGTTTACGTGATTATTACATGTGTTCTGCACTCATGTTACATCTCTGATGAAAGGTGCATTTTCTCTGAATTTACGACCTATAAGAAAGAAAAACAAAACCTTCATTATTACAATTTCTCTGCCGAAAGATGTTTCAACTGGTGTCTGCAAATGCATCATAGTAGCTAATGTTTTTGTCGTGTTCAGAGACACTCGAAAAGCATCTAAAAATGTTGGTCAGAAGTCAATAGCAATCAACTGGCTTCTACTTGCCTTCAAAAGAACCTGTGTTTTTCTATCTTTTACTTTTTCCTACAAACGCTACAATTTATTATTATTATATATTTTTTTTTTGTGATGTTGCGGTGGTTTTTTACATAGCTACCATTAAAAAAGGAAAGAAAAGGAGTCTACTTTCTATACACACTTTTGAATGATTTTTTAAATAATTTATATGTGAGAGAATAATTAAATAAGATGTATGCTTCACATTTTTTTTTGTGATTTCAAAAAAAAATTAAACTAATAAGAGAGTATATAGAAAAGGAATGTGCTTCTCAGCATTCCTCAAATTCTCAATAAAAAAATATAATATATAACTTTTATCGTAGACATGTTGAATTCTATCCGTATTCCACGAAGTTACTGAAATAAACTATAGTGGTGCAGAAAGAAAGAGTCCTGAAAGTAAGGTGGACAAGATATAGTCCCATTTTATAACACTTTAGTTCATTTTTAATATGATCTACGATAAAATTTGATATGATCCATGTGAAATAAAAAAAGGGCTTCGCTGTTGGTCCACCGGAGTATGGATCAGGTTGGTCAAATATTACTTGAAAGTTGGGTCACTGGACTCTTCAGGTTGGTCAGTTGCTTTCTGCACGTCCATAACTTTCTTTCAGCATTCCTATAAGTATTTTCCTAATTTGTCCTTTCTGAAATTTGGATATTATTTTTAATTAAAAGCTATTTTTTCCCTTAAAAAATCCTTAACTTTCTTTCAGCATTCCTATAAGCATTTTCCTATTTTGTCCTTTCTGAAATTTGGATATTATTTTTAATTAAAAGCTACTTTTTCCTTAAAAAATTGTTTTAGATTATATAATTTGAAAACTTAAAAATGATTTAGATTATATAATACTAGCGAAAATACATATGTGATAGCACCACCTGTGTATTTGATTTTTTTTTTTATTTTCATAAAAAATTGAGTTAAGATAAATAAAAAATAAAAAATTAATTTTTAAAATAGTTGTTAAATATAAAGTTAAAAAAATAAAATATGTATATAAAAGAAGTTTTTAAAATAACGGTTAAAAATAAAAAATATTTTGAGAATAACGGTTAAAGATAAACTATTTATAAAATAATTTTTAAAATAATAATGAAGGGTAAAACTGAAATATTGAAATGTTGATATAAAAAAGGGTATTTATTTATATATTGTTAATGAAATTTATTTTTTGAGAAATAAAATATATTTCATTACAAAATCTGAAAATTATTTTTAACTTTTAAATTATATAATTAAAGTTCATTTTTAACTTCTAAACTGTATTATTAGAAAATCATTGACTTTGAAATTATGTACTGCCAAAGGTATTCTTTTATAGTAAAATAACTTTTAAATTATATAATTAAAAAAGGATAAATAAAAAAATAAATTTATGAGGAATGAGGAAGAAATTACAAGAAGAAACTGCATTTCTTTCCTTTTTCTCTTACCCACAACCTTTTAACGGAAAAAAAAATTATAAGGTACCATAATGTAATTGTTTTTTGTTGGCTAAATGACTCCTTTATCTAAATCCCAATATATTTTGTCTGTTTTAATGGAGTATTTAAAAATTTATTTTTATAATTTTATTTTTAAGCAACGCCCACTCCTTTCTTATATAATAAATGATTTGTTCATAAGTATCTTCTATGGGTTTTTTTTTTCTGAAAAGGGCTTGAGGCCCAACACTAACATAAAAGCTAACGCATATAGAGTATTACATACAAATATACTTTATTAAATAGTATTTATTTTAAAGAACTATCCTTGTTAACATTTGACTATAATAAATTACAGCTTTAATTTTTCAAAGTAAAATGATATCTTTATTCTTTTCACAGTCCTTTTGTTTTAGTCAAACACGTTTTTTGCTGAAAAAGCCATAAAATTTTTAAAATCAGCTTTTAATATTTTCTCATTTATTCGTATTATTTACAACCCAAATATGCTTACACAATTTTCATATTTGTATAACCAATTTATTACTTACTTATTTATTATTTACTTGTAACATTTTATGAAATAAAATTTTATAACAATAATAGTCAGGTTTACGTCTTTTGAAACAATCATATTTATATATCGTTTTATTAAAATTAACACAATACTCTCTTTTCTTTGTAGAAAAAAAAATTCTTAAATTTTAATAAGTTATACATTTTTATATAATATCCCAATATGTATACTAATTCTATTAAAGTTTATACGTTGCCAAATAATATAAAATAAAAAATTTAAACAGTATTATTATAATGTATATGAAACTACTCGTAAAATTAATCATATATACACTTAAAACAACTATCTATCTACTAGGTCCAAGATAAAATATGAAATCCTAAGTCCTAACAAACGATTTATTAAAGAATCACATAAACAAATCAACAGTATCAGGAATCACACGATTTCTTTTAAATAATTTCATTTTTTTACAGATCGATCTTCCTAAAACTTTGGGTTACTATATTATATATTATTCAGTATCTACTTATTACAACCATGTTTTTGTGGATACTATAAACAGGTAAATAAACTCAACATCATTACCAAAGTATCATAACATATCATGAAGTTTCAAGCTCTAGTTGCTACACATATATAGCAATGAACATAAATATTCATCATAGCTTAAATTAAATATTAGGCTCAAAGCCTTTATAATTTCACATTTGATTAAAAGACTCTCAAAGCTACTT
>Ga0099823_1007373_pt1 | contig 11162 bp, 1 predicted proteins | sample CowpearedBW_FD_76831 | JGI IMG/M metagenome (GOLD analysis project Ga0099823, IMG submission 76831) | Root nodule microbial communities of legume samples collected from California, USA - Cow pea red BW | ecosystem: Host-associated > Plants > Roots > Nodule | place: USA: California | collected... | reverse complement strand
ATATATAAAATAAATATATATATATATATATATATATATATATATATATATATATATATATATATATATATATATATATATATTCTTTTGCAATAACGTAGTTGATCATGTGATCATGTGTCCAACATAATAAATTATGTTGTATCTTTATATAAATTTGTTGCCTTTTTATTTTTATTTTTCTCACATGTCGCTTGGTTCTTTTCACCATTTTTTTTTCACTCATTTATAACATACAAATTTCTCATGTTTCCTTGTCCTTTTGAGATCAATTAAGACTAAAATCATTTCGTGATTAAAAGATAACTAAAAATGCTTTTTTAAAGAAACTGATATAATAGTTTTAAAATTGAAAAAATAAAAAAGGAAATAGTTTTAATTAGGAAAAATGAAAGAAGAAATGAATAGTATATGTCTATCTCTACCCGTAAAAGACGGAGGAGGGTGTTGGTTGGGCAGCATTGGACGTCAGAACACCAAAATGTGTCGTCGTTTGCTTTCCTTTTCTTCACACTTTACGGATCTAATGGAAGCCAGGAAGGATAGACAGCTCTACTAAACTTATTCTATTTTTTTTATTATTATTACTAGAGTATATATAGGCGCGAGTTGTATTGTGTATGCATTTTTTAAATATATGTGATATTATATTAGTAGGTGATGATTATATAAAATAAAATTATATTTATTAAAAATAAAGTAAAATATATCAGAAAAGATGATAAAATAATTTTTGATAAATAGAACAAAAGAGAAGACAGAAATATACAATTTTATAAAAGAATTTGTAAAAGTAACGGTCAATTTTCAAAAATTTAATAAATAATTATATTTTAAAAGTTAAAATGGGTATTTTAAAATGTAGACAGAAAAGAGAGAATCATCTTTATATATTATTATAAATACTCCAATTATTTACAAATTCTTTTTTTTTTTTGCATTTCTAAATTAATATGTTTCATTTTGGATCCAAGTTCTCAAAATATTATCTATTTTGTAACGTGATGATTCATCATGATTTTATCTTTAAAAATTATATCAAACATGAAAAAAAATATAAACTATAATTAATCTCGACTTTAAAAGATTTAAAATTTATTAAGTGTATCGAAACATAATACTGTATTTATGAATATATTATTATTTTAGTATATCAATATGTTAAGTCCTTGCCGAAGAGATTTACCATCAATGGATTATGTATAATATATACAAAAGAATTAAAGTTTATTTAAGATAACAGATATATATAATTTTTTTAATCAATAAATATGTGGACATTTTTTTTAAATATTGAATGTTAATTGAATATGTATATATGGGATAAGCATTTTAATAAAAAAATTTAAAAGAAAGAGTGATATACTTAAAATTAACTAGGTTATCTCTAAACTACTCTTTATAAAAGTTTATCTAAACATACTTTATAACGAAAAAAAAATTGTGATTTACTATATGGATAAAAAAGTATAACGATTTTGTCCTTAGAGATGATTTCAACTTGGTATCAAGTTAGTTCTGAAAAAAAAAATACGTCTTTTTCTGATTTTTTTTTTTAAATTTGAATTTAATGTTAAACTACTGACTTGTTATAATTTTTAGAATAAATGAAAATTTTCTTTTGTTTTTAATGATTGGTTTGCACCAAAAATATCACGTGCCCTTAAATTAAAGGAAGTTGAAAAGGTTTTTGAAAATAGAAATGGGCCCTACATTATTTATAGACTTATTTAATTTTAGAAAAAATATCTAATTTTCATAATTTCTTAAATTAACCTAAGCAATGTTTATCACTTTCTGAAAGTAAAGCACTCTTTAGTCATTTAAAAATATTATATCCTTAGTCACATATGCTTTTATATTTTCGGAAGCTTGAGGTCCTTCCAGCTAATTCAGCCTATGTTTTTTTCCTCTGGAGATTTCTAGTTTTCTTTAACTACACAATTCACAAAGATAACAAAAAAATATCTTATTGAAGATATCGAATTTTTTTTATTTACCATAATTTTTTCTCGTCTAAAATTGTCGGTGTATTCAACATTATTTTGCTTTCGGTCAAATATTATTTAAACGAAATTAAAATGTTGGATTAAAAAATTGTGCAAGTAAAGTAAATGAGACGGCACCAATTTTCCTCATACTTGTAGAAGTCTCGGTTAATTAGTTTATGATAATGAAGAGAAATGTTTAATTTAATAATAAAATTCAAATTAGTTAATTCACTATAGGAAAAAGTCGTTGTAAATTCACTATTTGAATTCTATGTACTAATTGTCTATCATTTAAGTTGTGAGTTCACCATTTGAATGATATGTATTACACTTTGAGTAAATTTATGTTACTCACAGTCATTATATTTTTTGACATATTTAAGGAAAGAGAGTTAATTCAATTTTTTTTTCTTTTTTAATGTTCATGCTTGAGAGACTAATTCTTTGTCAAGAAATAATATTTTAACTCTTTTTTTTTTTGAAGTGATGCATATCATTGTATCAATAATATGACTTTTTCATTAAGTTACTAGTTTTAAAGACTCACATCACGTTACTAACTTTTTATCGTTTAATTGACGAAAATTTTATACGAATGAAAATTGTTTCAACATCTTTTTCTTTAAATTTTAAGTCGTGATGGTAAAATATTATTGCTTAATTGACTAAAGATGATTGGACCGTAATAATCTATCTTAGTTAGAGTTGTCAATTTGGTAGAGTCTACATGACTTGACTCTAACTCACGTGAATTAGAGTTAAATTTGTCCACAAGATAAAAAAACTTAGAAAAGCCCCATAGGTTAGAGTCGGTCCATGACTTCCTTTTTAAACATGAAAAATATACTATTTTTCAAAATATATTATTAAACTTTCTGTTTAGGTTGACCTGTCTTGATAATCGACCTTGGCTCATCCATCTCGACAATCGATTGTCTCGGCCTTTGACGACTTTAAACCCATGCTGGCTTGTCTCAGCCTTTGGGTTGGGCTATCTTGACAGTGGGCTTGGCCCAACCCGTCTTGTTCATAGGCTCGGGTCGGGCCGTCTTGGCCTTGGGCACAGGCCATACCGTCTTGGTCGTTAGCCCGGGTCAACCCATCTTGACTGTGGGCACGAGTCCACCCATATTGGCTATTGGTCTAGCCTGTATTGACTATCGGTCTGACCCGTCTCATTCGTCAACCCGTTCTAGCTTGTCTTGACCATCGGCCTAGGTCGGCTCATCTTGGTCGTGGGTCCGGTATAGCTTGTCTTGGTTGTGGGTCTGATCTTGACCTAGTTAAAGTATTTTATTGGGTCAAACCCACCTTAACCCTGACCTTAACCCACTTAAGAGGGGACTTTAGGGGCTAAGACTATGTTTTAGCCTCCTCATTTGGGCCCGCTCAAAGGAGCTTAAAAATGAGCAAGTTAGAGTTGATCCATGGTCAAATTGACACTTCTAATCTTAATAATGGTTGTCACCATTAAGTGTCACTTGAGCTAAAACTCAAATGATGTCTAAAAAAACACCTAAACACCACAATTGAACACAATATACGTACTAACTTTGTCATATAACTTTTTAGTACATAATCCTATGATATAACTAGATTTACTTCATATGGTCATTCAAAACCAAATAACATTTTGAATTTCTTAAAACATAAAACTTTTGTTTCAATTAATTCTTTAACATTTTAAAACATTCGTTCAATATTTAATTTAATACCAAAATCATTCTCAATAACCTTTTATTCTAAGTACACAATTTTTAGTTATTTTTTTATTGAGCATATCAAGGTAGTTTTTCTTATTTAAAGGTAACTAATTAAGTAAGAAAATTTTCACTATAGTTTGTTAAACATCCTAAAGAACATAAAGAAAATGTAGAGAGTTTCATAATTGGAAAACCTAATAAGAAAAAGAAAATCATAATAACTTGATCTAACTAAAATTTTCTATTCCTAGTATAATTTGACCTATAGGGTAGGGTCCATCGAAACATACTTTGACCTATACATCATCATCCCTTTTCATTGTATGTGGCAAATGAGTGACAAAGTCCACTAAAAATAATCTCATTTCCACACAAGTATATTCAATATTGTAACATGGCTTTAAGTCTTTGATGTTAAGCTTTTGACTTTTTACAAGTCAAACGAGCTAACACATACCTTGTTACATCTCCCTTTATCTTTCTTAATAGAAAATCATGTGACACAAAACTCTATTTTGGAATCTAGGAACATCATTAGATCCCAAATAGAATTCCTCACATTGATTAACACCTAACAATTTTGTGGTACATGTAAAACAAGGATCCATTAATTTTTTTTTTCTGTGATCATATCAAGTCAATCATAATTAACATTTTACAACTAATGAGGTTAATGGATATTGTCACACCCAAAATTTAGGTCCTTTTCAGTCAATTTAAGCTCATTTATCATTAAATTTGATACTTGAACTATTTTTTTTCTAGTTAGAGCTTTTGCTACCACATATATTTTCGAGGTGGTACATCAACTAATAGTCATAATCATTAAAGAACTTTATTTATAACCTATGTCTCATATTAAAATCCTTCTATCTAAAAAAGTATGTCACCACTCTATTAATCTCTGAACACATCAAACTAAAACCATACAAGTAATATCTCTACACGTTTAAAGAAAAAAATAATTATGGTCAGTTCTAAGTCATAAGTCAAATAATTTCTCTTATGTACTTTCAACCGACAAAATCATCAACAACAACATTCTTCTTTTATTAAAACGCATCGCATACCTTAATAAGAAACATTATAAAAGGATTCAAAAGACCTATTTTTATTAGGGATTACCAACATGAATGCATTAGTCAAAATTTTCTTTAGCCATCCAAACCAACAAAACTTATTATTTCTAAAATTGTTTTGGGAGTTTGCATCGAGAAATTGCCTAAACTTTTGAAGGATCCACTAATATTTCATCAACTGATATGACTTGTAATAAAACTATACTTTTGGAATGCAAAATTTGTATTTACATAATTTGACATACAATTTACACAAGGCTATCGCAAAATGTTCCTCATGATTCTCATGAGTGCTAGAGTAAATCAATGTCATATATGAATACAACTAAGAGTTAGTCTAGGAAATGAAGAACAATTTTCTTCATATAGTCCATAAAGATAATAAAACCATTAGTCACTCCAAAATGTACAACAATAAACTCATGATGATTATGTTTAGATTTAAAAGTTGTTTTCAAAACATTTTCAACTTTAAAAAGAATTTAAGGGTAACTTGGGGAAATTCAATTTTAATAAAAAAAAATAGTACATCGTGTAATTGATATATCTAATAATTTATCCTTAGAAAAATATACCTAGTTTTTATATTGAGCTTGTTCAATTTCCTATAATCAGTATACAAAATAAATGAACCATGATTCTTCTTAGCTAATAAAACTATAACATCCTATGGAGATACATTTTGTCTGATGAATTATTTTTCCAAAAGATTTACAACTTGACTCTTTAACTTGTCTAATTCTATTGGATCTTCTTTTAAAAGGAAATTAGCCTAGTAATTGATCCATCAAATAAACAATATTAGGAGAAAATGCCTAAATGTTATGAGAATTGGATGGTAAAACTAGAGGCAAAACCTTATTTTTGGAGTTTCTTAGGCGGTACTTTGCCTCATCTTTAGCGCTAAGCCATAAGGGGTTTGTTCATAGGTTGGTTTTCTTCTCAGATCAGCCCCTTGTCCTGGTGCTCAACATTGAGCTTTCCTTCTCAGGATGGTTTTCTTGGCTACTCAATCTTATGCCTTGATGTTCTAACTTTGCTTGCAAAAAGGATTTCCTTGTTTGCCTCAACTCATTTTTGTTGTGCTTAGTCAGAAAGTCAAAATATGATGTCTTGTCTTTTCTACTTTCATGGCTCTACGCTAGTGGCTTATTTGTACACTTGATATTTCTCTCATTTTCACTATAAAACAACAAAATATCATTAAAATTTAAAGGACTCCAATTCTCTATACTTCATCCAATATTTTAAGTCACATAGGGTTGTTTTTCCTATAAAAATAATCATTTACACATGATAAATGTCTAAATTGATATGAAATTCAAGGTATCCTAAACTTTTATTAATTAACATTGTGCTAACTTTTTAAAATGTAAAAATCATTACTTTTACTTGATTCAGAGATGAGAGACATAAATAAACATAAATCATAACAATTATCAAAAGAATAAACAAATTATTTCATACTAACATCAAAATTCATTAAAAAATTACAATAGAATCAACCCTAGAGACTTATCACTCCATGGAATATAAAAATAACATAAAAATAGAAGAAAATAGAGGGGAGGACATGGAATATGGTGGAAAGGTTGAAATTAGGTCGCTCAAGGGTTCTTGAGCTCCCTTAATGTGTTTCCCTAAGTCTCTTTATATAGAAATTTGATTGGACTTTGTTTCTGTCTTTCTTGTTGCTATAATCTTCTTTCTGATAATGTAATATCCTCAAATTATCTTCTAAATAGATTAAATATCTTTAAGACATATTTATGTTCTTGCAAGACTAAAAATATGTATAAAGGCTCCATAAGAAGCTCTTCTCCGCTCCTTTCGATCTCCAACCTAAAATAGTCTCAAGCTTCAATATCGTCTTGATCCGAGAAAGAGTGTGTCTACAAAAGACACTCTGACGCTAAAGTCATAGGGTGCGTCAAATGATCATAAATGTTGTAATAATGAACACATAATTAATTACCTCGTGAATAATGTTATTTATATTATGTTTATGGGCCCTTAGTTGGTTGGGCCTAGACCACATCTGCTTAATCATCTTGATAATACATTTTAATTCTTAACCTCTTAACTATTGTAATGTGATGAGACCAAGGTGATGTCAGTCACCATAAACGAGCTGATATCAAGTGTATGTTGAAGTCTGATTGAGATGGTTCTCTCTAAGTACAAGCTAGGATCATTTTGGTTAGATGGGAAGAAAAATGATCTCAATCATTATAGATCAAGATGACATCGAGTAGACTTAAGATATCCTCAGGCATATAGGCCGAGATGATCTCGATTATATACAGTACAATTTGGTTGTTATGGAAATTTAATAATATTTAAGATCTTGTAAGATTCCAAAAGATTTGAAAGTTATTATCTATTGATATTTTCTTATATAATTAAATAAGATAATTATTTACAAATATCAAATAAAATATAACGATGTATTGGCCACAAATGATCATTTATCTTAAAAATTGTTGAATTATCAAAGCCCTTTTTGTGGAAAAAGATAGAGAACATCACAAGGTTTAATTTTTGTTGTGTGTTCCCTCTTCTTGGCTTAGCTGAATTCGGTTTGACTTAGCCAAACTTCACTTTTTCATGATTTTTTTGTCTTCTTCAAGCAATGCTTGAATTTTTTTTGTGATTTTGATTATTTGTTATTCTTGACTTTATCTTTAAGGTGTCGTGAAATTTTAATTAATTTAGTTTCACACCTTCACGAGCTCAACTTAGTTGCAACTACCTTAACACACCTTAAAATATCCAAAGAAGATTAATGCTACTAAAGAAGTATTTATCATGATTTTGCTTCACAAGCTCAATAAGCCTAATTATACCAAATCCTAATTATAACAATCTTTTAAGCACAAAAACCAATTAAGAATCCAAAATTAAAGGTTAAATGAGGACATGAATATGCACTCATCAATTAGTTATTGAAATAGGTTTCCAACTTAGAAAAATGTATACAAAGGAAACCTTGTGATTAGAAAACTAAAACAATTCAATTCCATAAAAATACTAATATACAAAAGTTATGAAGATCACACATGAATTTATACAATTAAGATATTCAACAAGCGAAATATCAATTGATGTATTCTGAAAGATTCATATTAAGTATGTGTCGTTAGATACGAACATTTGATCCAATACATAAGACTTAGATTTACAAGTGAACCTAAGTAGTATATAAGGGTAAATTCATTATAACTCAAGCTGCACATTTACATATGTCACAGTGTGCAAGAACTTTTTCCTCGACTTCTCAATACTTAATGTCTCAGTCGATGTGACTTAAGCCATGAGTGAAACAAGGGGGTCTCTATTACAATATTCTTGTTAATACTTAATACAAAAATCAATCAATGGTTCACATATCATCCTAAATACGTCACTACAAATTCATACAATTTTTATGACTCTCAAAAAATCATATTCGTACATCATACATCTTTCTCAATAAACATTATTAGTAAACATACAACAATAATTCATTTAAGCAAACTACAATTTAGTTGCTAATAAATTACAATTAATTTTTCATTACACTAAAATAATATTCAAATATATTATATTGATAAAATTTAATAATATAGTGAATAATAAACAAAGTTTAACATTTTGAAACATTTTAAAACGTGCCTATTGTTTAAAAAAAAAACACTCTTTCCCACAACTCACCTAATAAACTAAGTATATGTTGCAATTCATGCCAATGTTTTGCTCACCAAGCTAAAAGCATCACCATGCCAAGTGAATTTTAGTCGCCCAAAAAAATTTGTGGTACCCCAATGAGCAAAATATTTGACTAGCAAGTACACCATGATAAGTGTCTGCATAACATCCATTTTGCATAATAAATTAGACACTTATCTTAGGTAGAGAAGTACTTTTCTCAAGAAAACAGGCCTTCTTTTGCCCAAACATCATGCCTCCAACTTTTTGGAGATAAATGAGAAATCTTATTAACATCACCAGTGCAGTAAGGGCTTTTGGCAGTAGTTGTTTTTTATGTTCTACACCAGTTCCCGAACCGAAGCATATTGGGCCTCGGGTGTGACCCGAAGCCATAGATCCACGTTTATGCTTCGGTTATCCTGGAAATCGAGGCCATAAAGTCTCTAAATTTTTAGAGATTCACCACAACGAACCTCACCACCGTTCGCCGCAACAAACCTCACCACCATTGCCTCGTCGCGAACTCCATCGTAGTGAACCTCACCACCATTCGAAACCCTAATTGCGAAAGATCATTGCGCTACCTCCATCTTCAACGCAAGAGCGATTCAAATCGTGCATGAACCACCTTTGCACCACAAACAGAAGAATGCGAGTCATCTGCAACCAACATGAAAACCCAAAGCACGAGTGAGGCGCTGGAACGAACCAAAGCTCCTCCACAGCAGCACCTTCAAACCTTCCTCGGAGCAACCACAGCAGACCATTGCGACAACAACCCCTGAACTGCATAGGACCTCATTCTTCTCTGCCACGAACACCAACCCGCTGGAACGAACCCACCTTCCTACATCGTTGACATATAGCCACAACGCCGCAACAAAGTCGCACGGAACAGTGACAACTTTCGTCGGAGCACAGTGGTGGTTGTGGTGGACGATGGCATAATTGTGCGACGGAGTGTGGTGGAGTTCGCGCAAAGAAGAACCACAAATTCGAGTTTGGGACGAAGATGAATAGTGCTAGGTTCACGAATTTGGAACCCGAAATAAGAGATATGGTCTCGGTTCAATTAATAACCAAGGCATAAAGTGGAATAGGCCTTGGTCCTATTCCACCCGAGGCCAAAGCCTCTGTTGTCAGTGGCAATTTTGAAAATTTGGGGAACTTTGACCCATTATAGGCCTCGGTTAAGTGATAACCGAAGTATAAAAGCCCTTATAGGCTTCGGTTGGATTGGGACCCGAGGCAAAAAAGTTTGAAAATTTTCAAAAATGCTACCGCGTCCTTATAGGCTTCGGTTCTACAATAACTGAGGCCTATAAGGCAATGTAAAAACACGATTATGCACTAGTGCATGTCACTCTTTTACAGAAAAGCAAAGGTAAAAGGTATCTAGTGGCTAAGCCACGCCAACCCAACTCAGCCATAATAGTTAAAGATACAGAACACAGTCAAAAATCCTGCTGCTAAGCCAAAAGAACGTTATTAAGCCACAACTTGAAAGTAGACTAGAGAAGAAAAGAAACCAATGAACTCAATAACAAAAGTATCTCAACACTGGTCTAAACTTGGGCTAAGCACAAACAAAAAGGAAATCTAGGACATGAAGATTGTGTGGCTAAACTTGGGAAAACTGGTTGAGCACCACCCACACACGGCTATAAAATAGCGACCCCTCCTCCTATAGAAGGCAAGCAGATTTGTAGAGAATAAGTCTCTCTTGTATTCTTTCTTCCTAAAATTTCCATAGATAAATTGTATAGAAGAGAAGAGGAATGAATAGTTGTAATTAGAGAAGATCCATGTTCACCATGAGTGGCTAAGACATTAAAGAGGCAAGGTTGTTTGTAATTTAATTCCCTTTCTATTATTATGAATTTATCTTTTGTTGTATCACTTACTGTTTAAGATTATTTGGCTGCAAGTTGTTTATTTAAATTGTGATAATTTAACTAGTTTAAACTAAGTTGAGAAACTAGTTTAAATTATGGTCCAACAAGCTTGCCAGACTTGTATTAGTGCTAGACTAAGTATCCAAAAGAGAAGCTGGGTGGGGAAAAGGTGTAACATCCATAAATTTTATAATACAATCTATTAATATCACATTATTTAGAAATGTTTTATTTTATTAGAAATAATGATAGTAATATATATATATAGAATAATAATAATAATAATTAATAAGTAATACTATAACGATGATAATAAACATTTAAAATGAAAAAAAATATAAAGATAAAGAAATTAAGCTAATTTTTTTTCTAAAAAATAAATAATAATAATAAAATAAATAATAAAGAAAATTTATATATATATATATATATATATAAATATATATTTATATTAAAAGAGCCATGCGTCGTCGTGTGTATATATATATTATAATAGGTTTTAAGCTTCCAGATCTTTATTAAATGAACATACGTAGAGTGTTATAATATAAATATATTATATGTGAGTTGTATTTCTTTGGATGCAGAATGCAAGGAATATAGTAATAGCACTCATGCTCGGCTAATCACGTTGGCTGTTGGATAAACCTTAAGTACATAATGTCAGAACATTAAATGTTGGGAGCTTCGGATAAATGGAGATAACCCAAATCAGAATAAAATCTAAGAGCAATTGAATGCAAAATTATATCTATATATGTATGTATAGATTTAGATGGCTATAAATAATGGAGATTCAAAGCT
>Ga0099823_1007369_pt1 | contig 11166 bp, 5 predicted proteins | sample CowpearedBW_FD_76831 | JGI IMG/M metagenome (GOLD analysis project Ga0099823, IMG submission 76831) | Root nodule microbial communities of legume samples collected from California, USA - Cow pea red BW | ecosystem: Host-associated > Plants > Roots > Nodule | place: USA: California | collected... | reverse complement strand
ATTTATCATATTAAAACTTTTAGAACAAATAAACTATGAATTTCAATTATTGATTGAGAATATATAATATTGATATGAACCATTAAGGTAATCAAATGAGAAATTATTTTGTAAAGAGAGACCATACTCTATTGTCTAACAAACAAAACCATCTAGCTTACACATATTTTACAAAGTTATGATAAGAAATAATCTTGTGTCTGATACAAATAAAATTGATAAATATATTCTAACTCATTTTATGAGGGAATGTTAATATACTAGTGTTTTATATTTTTGGATGTTAATATACTCTTTATTTAGTTATAAAGTCAATAAATCAATAAAAAAATGATAAACTTCTTTACAAAAATTCACTTTTACATGATAACGTAATTGATCTTTTATGTTGTGTATAATAATATTTTGAAAAATATATGAGTATTTACCGGCTTGCACAAATATTTTATGAAATTTACATGCATTAAAGTATTTATATATTTAATGTAATTATTATTTATTTCTTTGATACTACATGTAAAAAATTTTGTTTTATCATACGAAGATTTTATACATACTATTATAATTTGTCATTTAGTATATCACTTGTTAAATATTTATTTATATAGCCACATTTCATAATAAGACAAAAAAAGAAAAAACTTATTTTAATACAATATTAAATTTTTCTTTAAAATTGAAATTTTAGTCTGAAATAATTTAAAATGACATTAAATTTTTGTATGTTAAGATAAAAATTATAATAATTACAAAAATAAAAAATGGTATCAGAGTTTTAAGTTGTTATGTTTTTTATATTAGAGTTTGACTATATGAGTTTCAGGTATTATATGAGATTTTAACATAATTGAAACATAAAAGTATATCATGACTCGTCTAGAGTATGAATTTATAAGAAAAAAAATAAAATGACATTAAAGATATTAAACATAAAAATATCAAATTTAAAATAGAAATAAAAAGTAAATGTAACTAAATAATACTGCAAACATATTTTTAAATTTAAATTATATAATATGATTATTTATATTCCGTATATTAATTAACTATATATATATATATATTAGTAATTAAAATGTTTTATGTAATTAATTATATTATATAGCAAAAATGTAAAAATGAATAGGTTATAATATATATTAATTATTGTAACTTGTGTGATGTATTAGTCTCTTATCATATTTTAAATTTTGAAAAGAGTTTGGCTAGCTTATATTTTTTGCAGTTTAAATTTTTGAATTTAAATTTATTTATTTATATTTTAAAATTTAACTGTGAAAAAAATGTCAAAAAACAATAATTTTAACTATGAAAAACTTTTCTGAAAAGATTTACAAGTTCAAATAAAACTTTTAAATAGTTTAAACCAAAATAAAAATGATTTAACAAGAAGATAAAAATCAAATTCAAACACGACAATTTCAACTAAAATTAAACTTTGACTTGTTAAATTCTATGTTGACCTGACATGTTTTCAACTATGAAGAAGAGAAAAGTACATATATTAGTGATTGGTCAATTTTAGTCTCAAAAACACATAAACACGTTTCTCCTTTTTCGTCACAAAACTCATGGCTTGATTTGCGGCTTTCACGAGTAACACATTAATACATTATTTTATATCAATTTAAATATTTGTTGGTATACCTGGAAATTAATAGGATGTTTTTAAATCTTTTTTATAATTATAATTGATAATTAATAAATAATATTTTTTAAGAAATAGTTTTCTTTTTTGTTTTTCATTTCTCTCAACTAATTTTAAAAAAAAATTAAAAAAGTATATATAGGAAATTTTTAACATCACACTCCTCACAATCTATCAATTATAGTTAATTCAATCAAATCAATCATATTTATTAATACGTTTATTTATTCAAATCCATTATCTTTCTATTAAATTAAACCATCTCATTTTTAACTTTTTCAAATCACTCTAAATTCACCCTTCACTTTCAGCCTCTTAAATATAAACAAAGCATAAATAGCATTCAATTCATCTACTTTTATTGTCCACAACTGCATTTTCACTTTTAATCTTTCAACATCAAATAATTGACATCACATTATGCTTAACATAGTACGTAATTATCTCCATTTATTACACGATTTTCCTAAACACTTTTTAAAGTTAAAGAACACATAAAAATTGTTCGTTTTCAATTTGAAAATCAATAAAATTGGTTCACATTAACAAAAATTAAGATTAAATTAGATAAAAATAAAAAATATATAAACCAAATTAAATATAAAACATTGACTCTGACACGTAACACGTGAACATTTAAAAGAGATAAAATAATTTTAAAAAATTAAAAAAACCACAAATTAACACGTGACCGTCAATTTATGACCGTTAATAAAAAAAGACCAAATTGATAAACATTAAGACATATTTAATCATAAAAACAAAATTAATACTGACTTGACAAAACTTAATAAAAATTAGAAAAAAAAATATTTTAACTAAAATTTTAAATACAGGACATGATAAATTATTTAATATTATTCTGTTTCGTTGGAATTAAACCGAGAAGGATTACAATAGTTAATCTCAACAAGATAAACTCCCTTTTGATAGTTATTTCAAATTTAAAAGACTAAAGTGTTAAATAAATATATGCTTTTAATAATAAACAGTGTATGAATGCATACATAAGACATAAAAAAAATTTAAGTTAAGTGAACCTTCAAGTGAATTTTAAAAATCATATTATGTATTTAGTAAAATAAGTAATTAACAAATAATCAGAGCTATATTGATAAACAGATACAATTTTTACAGTGGATTGGGAAGGTGCATGCAGCAACCATTTTTGTGTTTAAGAATATTCTAGAGGTTTTCTACTGGAAAACCAATGACAGGCTTAATTTCTGAAGCCAAACTACGCAGCTCAGCCACCTCTTCTTCGGTTAGTCTCCACCCAAGTGCACCTACGAATTCCTTAACCTGTTCTTTTGTCTTGGCTCCAGGAATTGGCACAACATTGCCTTGTGCTACCAGCCAGTTCAGTGATACCTGATAAAAATAATTTCAAATGTAATAATAATTTATAATATCGAAGATCCCATATCGATCAGATATGGTACAAACTTTATCTTATAAACTAATTTTCTAAGATTAAATTAGACCGGAAATAAGGTGTCATTTATTGAGAACAGAAAGTAAATGTCAAAGTAAGTGCCCCCTAAATTGTTTATGCACAAGTTTTAGAGAAAGTAATGAGTTTAATTTATGCATACCTTTTAAAAAAGTTTATTCTCATTTATTTTTCTTATTTCCTTATCACATATGATAAGTGTTTATGAAAAAATTATCTACATATACCCAAAGTCACAAATCATAAGGATCAACTAGAAAAAAAATACACTTTGCTATATAAGTTTCCAGGATTAGACTTCTCTAGAATGAGAAAATGCTTACTTAGAGTTAAAAAATGTGATAAATTAACATGTTTGAAGTCTCATGTCGTCGACCCGCAATAAGGCCAAATTATAATATATTACAGGTGCAAACTTCACCTTATAAATCGATTTTGTAATCGATTTTGTAAGATAGAATTAGATTTAAAGTGTACTTATTAACATAATCTTTTATATGAACTAAAGTAGCTATAAATTAATCAAGAATGGAGCAGCCTTTTTTAACTTTACACATTTAGAAGAGTAAGATCCTACTATTCAGGTTTGTTGGTAGCACGAAAAGTTAGTTCTAGTATCTTTACTATTGCCAAAGTAGATAGAAAAATGGTGCAATATTTCAAATGTCGAACTTATAGAATGAAATTGAAGAGCAGCATGAACCTGTGTACGAGTTTTATCATACTTCTCTCCTATTTCAGTAATCTTGTTCAGTAAAGGTTGGAGCTGCAACAAAAATACACAGTTGAGGAAGTAAGTAATGTGGGTGTAAGATATCAGATCTGAATATATCAGAAGAGCACTACCCTTGTTAGGAATTCAGGAGTATAAATTCTGCCTCGAGGCCCACTTGGTGGATTATCAGGAGTGTACTTTCCACTTAGAGCACCTGTTCAAGACAAGGATGTTGCATAATTTCATTAGATGGAGTTGGAATATATTAGATAAGAACCAGAAAACCAGTTTAAGGTAAGAATGTTTGGCATGAAGTATAAAGCATTTCACTGAATGGAGTTTGAATGTTATTACTGATATGGTTTTTATCTGATCTATTATGCCTTTCAAGTATTGTTTTGAAAGTAGGTTAACTCTTTCTAGTTTCAGTGTTTGCATGAGTTTGTTAAAAATACTAGAGTTTTAAAATTCACAACTACTACTATTACATTGAGCACATTTTCATTCATCTCCACAGAAGCTTTCTACTTATAATTTCTCAACCGGTGTCTAAGGACATTGATTAGCATTTGCCATAATTATAACAATAATAATAATAATAATAATAATCATTCATGCAAAAGATAGGCCAAGATGACAAAATCCTGGAAGAGGAGGTATCAAAAGATCAAGTGCCTATGTTTCATGTCAGAGGTTTCCTGTCTCAAATATCAGTAAACCAAATTCTGTGCCATGTTCAAGTAACTAAACTTTAATAAGCAAGATTATAATTCATAAAAAATACTTTTCTTATGCCTATGTGGTTATGGCAGATATATTTAATGCAAAATTGAAAGAATATTATAAAAAATATATAGTAAAACATATAAACAATGAAAAGGAGTTCACCTTGAGCAATTGGTGAATAAGCAATTATTGTAATCCCAAGTTCATCACAGGCAGACTTTACACCATTTTCTTCAGGGGCACGGTATATGAGGCTGTAGTTTACTTGGTTTGAAGCTAATGGAATACCTCTCTTCTTCAGCTTCTCATAAGCCTCACGGAGTCTCTTTTCTAATCAAATAACACTGTATTTTCAGAGACTCTGCTGAAAATATTGTGTATACCAACAGTAACAGTGGCAGGCTTGAACAAAAATAGTAAAACTCTCCAACCAATTATCAGATTCTCTATACATTCCTCCTTTGATACGCCTTAATAATCATCAATGTAACTAAGTGCTTACTAACAAAGTGAAATGCTAGAAATACACTTTCAAACATCTTCTTTTGTATACACAATCTTCTTTTGTATACACAATCTTTCAAACATCCCTGAGACCCCCACAAATTTCTGTGATCTACAATACATTCTAGGTAATTATTTATATTATATCTAACATTCATCCTACCACATTAAGATGTCATAGGTTAAGAGATTTCCCATTTTACAGTAGAAGTGTCAAATGATTTTGCATAATATTGAAGACTTCCACACATATAAAAGTCATAAAGATTTACCATTATAGTTTGAAACTCCAACAGCCTTCACTAGTCCCTTTTCAACAGCATCTCCTAGACCATCAATATACCCTGAAAGGTAAAATAATTGAGGAACTAACATTCTCTTAATCTGATCATAAGTAAAGATACATACGATTCCAAAAGTCTTTTTAAATGAATGGTTCAATGAAAAAAATTTGATACACTGTGAACCTTCATTTCCCCAAACTCCAGGCCTGAAAAGCAGGAAATATATTATCAACAAAGAATTTTGGATAAAAACTAATAGAGGATATTACATTTATACTCTTGAGATTTTTCAAATTACAAAGACCCGAGTTCTTTTAAAATTTTATACAAACTTCTCCTATGTTTTAAGAACATTACTTTTGCCACACTTTTTTTACATTACACATGCACCTTAAGTTGTAAAAACATTACAGCTACACATCCTTATAAGGAAGAACATGTAATGATGAAAATAATAGGGAGTGTAAGTGTAATTTGAAAAAATCTCAATGAATGTCGTTGTAATATACTCAAATTAATATCATTAGACAGGCTTATAAAATACTGACCAATGAAGCTGATAAAGATCTACTGAAGTCATTCCTAATCGACAAAGGGAATCTTTAAGAGCCTTGAGGACACTTTCACGGCCGAATCTCCATGGCAGTGCAGCAAACTTGGTTGCAACAGCAACCTCAACATCTGGATCCTTTTGTTTTCTTTCCTTAATATATCTTTAGATAACAAACATATGAAACCACCAATGTGAACTTTTGATAATTGCAAACTGCTTATGACAATCATGTAAGCTCATTCATACCTTCCAAGAAGAACCTCAGAGCTTACGGCTCCTAAAGCAAGCTGACAAGAAGAACACCTTTGGTGAATTTAGACTCATCAAAGAATTCTAGAAAAATGAACACTCACCCCAGAGCCATAGACTTCAGCAGTGTCGAAAAAGGTTATGCCTCCATCAATACTTGAATTGAAAGCATCTCTAGCAGCCTTCTCATTCCTGTCTACAATCACCACATAGCCATTCTAATCTAACTTTGTTCATTTAAAAACCTATTTCAGTCCATTCAACTCAAAACACCATACATATTATCTGATAGAAAAGGCCACTTCATGTTGTCTCAAATCTGCAACTTTTATATAGTATTGTATAGCACCAAAGGACATCTTGAGTAAAAATTCTAAAGAAACTTTTAAGACAAAAAACAAATAAAATTCCAACAGAAACACAAACAAGTAAAAGCTTTGTAATAAAATCAGTTCCCAAGATTAACTAAAAAGTTTGTTACATTAACTACCCATAGTATTAAACTTAATTTGGAAAATCTGTATTTCCATCTATTGAATAATAGTGATGCAATACACATCTTGACCTTTCCAACAGTAGAGCTATTGATAAATAGCCAAATATATGAGGGAACACACCTTCAAAATTTAGCTAATAAGAGGGAGAACCAAACACTTAAATATCCCACCAAGCATCCCATAGTAATCGATATGGAACATGGGCACCCATAATTATCACCCTCTTTATCCTTTTTTACTTATTTTCTTCACTTTCAGTTTGTCAGCAGCATATAAAACTCCAATGGTAGATATAAGCTCAACACAAAGTAACAGACATTGATTACAAGCAACTAATTTGGTATTATCAGTCTCAGCATTAAAGAAATTGGACAAGGGTGTTTTCTGAACTGAAATGCTTCATTTTTCGGCTCCACTTGTTTTGGGTTAGACTCAATATTATTTATATCTTGAACTATGAAATCATGTGTTTGAATTCTTTACAGGTCAATTATTACTTTCACATTCACTTCTCTCCAAGTTTTGCTTTGGTACTTATTGCTTATCACCAAGACCTTAATGATACAAACACTTGCTATAACACCAGTATGTTTTCAAGAAAGTGAGCTTCCACAATCCTTATCACTCTCACAAGCCAATTGTACCAAAGTAGCCTACATATAAATGCAGATAAACGTGAAAAATATTACAATAACATCATTAACATGGGATTCCAATTCTTTCCCATCACACCTCCTTATTAGACAACTTCCGAAGATTATGGTACAGAAGCTATACACCTAAAACTGGTTTCAGACATCAAATAATGTGAAACTCTCAGGTTACAACCAACAAAGAAAGCAACAATCCTCAAATTGCTGTCAACTTCCCCACCCCCCACCAAATGGATAGGAGTTGTTGCATATTCCAACAATTACATGATTATGCTTCAAAATCAGTTGACAATTTAACTCCAACATTGAAAGCTATTTTCTTTACATGTGCAACTCACAGCCTCCATCATTGACCATTAATAGAGATAAAAAAAGGCTTAAATATTTTCCTAAAAATACCACAATGATTTTAATGTCTCTGTAATGACTGTGAATAAAATTTCAGAATATTAATCAATAAGAAATTATAATAAATACCACTTTCAAGATCATTATCTCAAAAAGTCAACAACATTTTCATAGCCCTTACATTTGATGTTAATACTTTTTTCTCTTTGTCAAGGGAATATAACTTGGTTGACTAAGTGGTTGCAAACTCTTGTATATATGTTCACTTCTCACATATTAAAATAAATCCTCTTTAATCTTTTAAATAATACCATTTTGTTAGATATAAAGATTCAAAAAGCATAAAATTTTATCAGAGATTAAAACTAAAATTTGTGATATTTTCAAGAAAGAAACCACACAAACCCCCGAAAGTAAAAAGAAAAAGTCAAAAAAGGAAACTTACCATTCCATTCCAAATCGTTCCAGAAAGTTCTATCACCCCAAGACCAAGCTCCAATTCCTAACCTTGTGACCTTCAAATCAGAGTTACCCAAATTCACCTTCTCCTCCACTACTGAATTAAGAGTAGAAGAACCCTCTGAAGCAGCAGCAGCAGCTCTTATTCTGTGAACTCTTGAGTGACACATCACAGAAAAACAACCACTGCTAATATGAAGGGCCATGGGAACAAAAAACCAGTTCAAGTCCAAAAATGGGTCTTTGGCTATGAAATTAAAAACCCAAAATATTTTATCTTTTATTGATGTTCAAAAGGACACAACTTTTAACACACGATTTCAATAAATATGATACGAGAGTGACAACTAGGAATCTAAACGTTCATTGGAAATTGACGGGGAAAAAACCACAATTACGTGCAGAAAATAAGAAAATTTTGCAACACTCTGTTGAAATGAAATGAAGAAAGTGAAAAATTGAGAATTGTGGTTTGTAGAAGAATGGTGGGGATGAAATGATACACGTCAATGCAATCCATTGGATGCAGAACCGTTGAAGTGATCACTTGTGGACCCACTGTGATATTTTATACTTTCAATTCTCAGAATTGTAACTGGTGCACGCCTATTTAGTCTTTCTTTTTTTATTTCCCTTAAACTAAAACAAAAAATATAGAATAATAAATACTTTTGTTTATTTTAACTGGTTTTTGCTTTTAATATAAAATTTAGAGTAAACAGTGTTGTAAAAGTATGAAAGTTCGTACCGCTCATTAGCAACAAACTATCATATAATAAATTATTGATTTTGTAAGTTATTTTAAAAATTTTGTAATAATAATTTCTAATCGACAGTGTAGAATTTGTTACAACACAGAGAAATTAAAGTTTAATCTTTTGCCTCGACACGAGAGATTTCAATACTTTTAAAAACTTAAAATATTTAGTAATTAAATTATTTGTAATTGAGTTTTTTTTTCTCTTAAATAATTAGTTTGGATGAACTAATTAAGATGTCTTAGATTTTATTTTTTTTTATTTGAATAAAATAATTTAATTTCTATACTATGATGAATTTAATTTTATTTTTGAGTCTAACTTAACTTATCTCGAACATTCAATTCGATACAACTTGTCTTGATTTTTGGTTCAAATCGACTCGAGCCAATTTGACCTCAGCTGGGTCAACTTGGACCGATTTGAATCAATCCAACATCGACACAATTTGAATCAATTCGATTTCAATCGGTTTGAACCGATTCAGTCTGAGTTGATTTGACTCAACCTTTGACTAGGGTAGATTGGTTTAAACCTTATGTCTAAGCCAACTCAACTCGACCTTCGACCTGGATAAACCTGGCTCGACCTCCATCCAAGGCTGACTCAGCTAAAAAACATCTCATCTGGACATTCGGTTATGGTCGACTCGACTTGAACTTCGTCCCAGACCGACTTGGCTCGACCTGTGACACAAGCTGACTAGACTCCACCTTCGGTCACCAACTCGGCTTAGAGCCATCTCGTCACAACCTTCAACCAAGGCCAACTTGGCTCGACCTTTGGTGCGAGCTGTCTTGAATGTCCTTTGGCCTGAGTTGACTTAGCTCGACCTTCGGTTTGGGCCAACTTGGTTGACCTACAACTCGAGCCTACTCGGCTCAACCTAGGGCCAACCACGACTACTCGGCTCGACCTTTGGTTCAAACCAATTTGACTTGACCTTCGGCCTGACTCAGGTCGACTTGGCTCAACCTCCTGGATCGACCTAACTCGACCTTCGACCAAGGTTGACTAAGCTTAGAGCCATCTCGTCTTGACCATTGCCCAAGGTCGACTCGGCTCGACTTGAGACCCAAACTGACTCGGCTTGACCTTCGTTCGGGTCGAGTCAAATTGACCTTCGTCTTGGACCGACTCGGCTCGACCTTTGGGCGGACCGACTCAACTTGTCCTTCAACCCGAACTGACTTGTCTTGACCTTCTACCCGACTCAACTCTTTGGACCCATGAAATTTTTTGTCTTAACCAATGAACAATTCCCCAACTTGAAGTGTTTCAATTTCCTTCTTTTTTTCTGTGAATTTCAAATTCTACCATTTTAATTATTTGAAATACCTTCTTAAAATTTCTCACTTTAATTTCCTCGTCAAAACATGTCAATTTCCTTGAAAAAAATTCAAAATCTCAAATAAATGAATTACTCTATTAAATTGCATCATCCAATCACACTATAAATTTTATTATCGTTTTTCTATAATAAGTGTATAACATATTTAAAAACTAAATATAATTATATATTTAATTATAATATAATAATAATCAATAGTATTTTAAACTTTTAAACCAATCAATAATTAATGTTTTTTATAAAAGTGAGTAGATAAAAAGTAAAATAATGTATTAGAAAGTCGCAATGCTTCATACATATAAGAAAGAGATTTTCAAAACGGATAGAAGCTTGTATACTTTTAAAAAAAACATGTGTCTATTCATAAAAACGAGTGTATGAGTTATATTTTTTTCATTGGTTTTAACTTTTTTTTATGAAGAATGTGTTTTTATTTATGGAAAGGATACATGTGTGCATGATTTGTAACCTTTTTTGTTAAAAGTGATGCCTTTTTTCTTTTTACTGAAGTCATCAAAAGGCCATTAAAGGATATCAAAATTTATTGTAATTAAATAAGGTGAATGGAATAATTGAAAAAAATAAAGGAGAGAATAATGACAAGAACAAAGGCAATGAATAAGAATATACAAAATATTGTGAATTAGGTTGTTGAATAGCGAAATGTTTCTTTTTCTTTTTCAATTATTTGGCTTATATTAATTATAATTCAATTGATTTTTCAATTCCTTCATTTGTAAGTAGAGATGACAAATAAACTCGTCCCCGTTCGTATTGTCCGAACCCGTCTCCGTTTTGACGGGGAATCCCCGATTTTTTCAATTGGGTATCGGGATGGGGATGGGGATGAATATATCCCCGCCATAATACCCGTCCCCGCCATATATTCATCCTCGTTTAAATTATTAAAATATTCACAATTAATTAAGTAATCCTATATATATATATATATATATATATATATATAT
>Ga0099823_1007368_pt1 | contig 11167 bp, 7 predicted proteins | sample CowpearedBW_FD_76831 | JGI IMG/M metagenome (GOLD analysis project Ga0099823, IMG submission 76831) | Root nodule microbial communities of legume samples collected from California, USA - Cow pea red BW | ecosystem: Host-associated > Plants > Roots > Nodule | place: USA: California | collected... | reverse complement strand
TTATGTGGTGAGAGTGGCAGGAGGTCCTAGTCTTGGGACATATTGGGCCCAAGACATTAGAGGATTAACCTTGTGTGTGGTTGGGTGATAACCCCTTGCGTCTAGACTCTACAGAGTTTAGAAACTAGCACAGGTGCATACTTCCTTTAGAATTCTATATCAAGCGTATTATCCGGATATTGAGTCAAAGCGTCTTGTAATTGTTTGCTTTCACATGATTTGGGTGCCTACTGCTTTGTTTGATTATAACCCGTTTTATCATTTGCTTGCTCGATAACATGTTAAAATATTTTATTCTAGCTTACCCTTTCATTTGTGTTTATTCCTTGCTTTTCTTTCTCTTTTGCGATGATCACCTTATTGTTGAGAGCAGATAGGGGAAATCTTGAAGGTAGATCTGAAGGTGGTGACGATTTAGTTTGGATTTGTTAGCTATGGCTCTTATGAGCAGTCCTAAGGCCCTATTGCCTTTGTAGTTCCTTGCTCTATGAGCAATCTTTTGCAAACTGTAAAAGTCTTTAGTTATATTTGGTATGGCATCTTGGTGTGCCTTGATTATCTTTCCTAAGTATGTTTATGGATGATTGTACTGGTGGATCTTCCTATACTATTTATCTGATTGCTCTTTAATATTATAATTGTGTGAGATTTTATTATTCTAATTGGGATGTCACACCATATCACCTTTAAGATATTTTTTGTTAATTTTTATTTTAATATACAAAGATTTTATAATGTTGTAACTTCTATTTTAATATAAATTTTTTTATTAGACTAATGGTTAAAAAAAATAGTTTTAAGATTAATGATCTTAAATTTAATGACATCTATGTTGCATAATCTAATGTCTTAAACTTAAGATTATGGTTAGGACTCTTCATTGAAAATGTCTTTGAGTCGTTTAAATAAAATAGTCACGTGAGACACATCATTTCAAGTGTTTTAGCATTGTGATACATGTATAGTAAACTAGATGGTTGAATGATTGGTAAAGAAAGCTCAAATATATTATTTTCTTTGTATGTAAAAGATCTTCTGTCTTAGATGACTCAATTTTTATACTTCTATCTTATAATCTATTGCATCTCTTTTGAATTATCATTTCTTGTATTCCTCGTTCTTAGTTCACTTTTATCATTTGTAGCAATTTCAGAAGTTGTTGCAATAAGAGTTTTACAACTAAGAATGTTTTAACCATTGCTGATTGTTTTACTCATAAGTTTTTTCACAAATGTCCAATTGAGATGAAACTTGTTGTTTTGCATCTTACACTAAAAGAACTTTAATTTGAATACAAGATCAAAATTTTTGGAGTTCTGAGCTAAGTGCAATGCAAGTGGGAAGCTCACAATAGTTTGCAAGAAGTTGGACGTGTTCTAGCCAAGAATATCTTCATAAATTTTAGTCCAAGTAGCAACTTTTTTATTAGAACACTCCTTTCTACTTTGAAATGATCTAGAAGAGGCAAAGGGGTTGAGCTAAGGCAACAAATCCCATATTGCCATGTCAGCAGACAAGAGAATCAAAAAATCAGTAAAGAACAAGTCACATAAGAGCAAAAGCAACTTTTTGGCAGAGAATTTTAGAACCTTTTCAATATTCAATTAGGAATTTGCATTGTATTGAGTAATAATGTACCCAAACACGGAAGAAAGTAAGGTACAAGAATTTTTTCTCTTTCCCTAGTTTTTAGTTTTTCCTCTCAATGATTCTTCAATGATTATGAGTTGTTCTTGATGGTATTCTATGTATCTTTCTTCATGGATAAAGCAACAATACTCATAATTTCAGTTTATTTAAGTTCCTCTGTATCATTAAGGTTTCTTTACTCTTTCTATTCACTTTTATATTCCCATTTGCTTATGTTCTCATTGATTAAGTTATGTTTTCCACATACTTATTTAGTAGTTGTTAATCTTCAAAACTTGTTTTATGTTTTATAGTCCAACTCATTCATGAATCCCAAGCCACTTACTTTTGTGTTTAGTTCATTACAAATGTTACATATGCTTGTATTTTGTTGGGGAATTCATATATTAATGCTTGTTGTGGTTAAGAAATCTTTATTCTCTTCTTCATTTCCTTTAACTTGTTATCATTGCTTTAGTTACTACTTCAATAGTTCCTATAATCATCTGTATTGTCATTCGAGTTTATGCCAATAATATTTTCTTTTGTTGTGTAAATCAAAGTTTTATGTTTTTCCCTTATTTATGTGTTTGGATCATATTTTGTTGAATGTCTTGTTCTTTTACTCGCATAACATTTTCTTGTTTTAACTCGTATAATGGTATTGTTTACTTATGCTTGTGTGAGGCTTTACTGTTGCACGTCATCTAATGCTTTGTTTATCTTAACCATTTGATACTTTTCTGTTTTAGTAGTCTAATTCTCATCTTTATATCAAGTAATGTTTTCATTTTGTTTCTCTTATCAACTAATGTTGAAGCCTTCTAATCCTTTATTCTTGTACATCACCCAATGCATTGTATTATATATTCCTCTATTTTTAGATCGTCTAATGCTAAATGGTTTAGTCCTTTATCTCTTTAAACTCTATTGTCTGTTGTAGTTTGAGTCGTCTAATGTATCCATGTTATTATTTTTGCTCACATGGTTTCTTTCATATAATACTCTCTTTCCCATTGCAGTTATTGATTTCCAACTTCTAGCTTCGGTCAATTCTTCCAAAATACCCCAATTCTTTCTTTTTAACTCGATCAACATACTCAATATGTTATTGTGTTTCTTGGACTGGCTTGGGTTAATCTATGTACTTTATTAGTAAGGAGGAAGCTCATTTTTTTGTCTAGTAAGACCTATGTGACAAAGTTTGTTAACTCACCTTTTATAGTCGTTTTTAGAGTTAAACAAAACCAAAATCCCTCTTATGAAGTATAGGGAAACCTTGGGTATCAAATCCAAGAAAATGGTGTATATCGATTCTAGCTTGCATAAATCTTGCTAAAAAGAAAGAAAATAAAACTAAAACAAGGGAAACTAAATTAAAAACAAAAGGAAATGCAAAATTATCTTTAATTGAAGCAACTAAATGTATGAATGAAACTAAATTATGTTATGCATGCATGAATGCAATGCTAAATTGAATTAAATGAGAATGATGAATTGAATCTAAAATGGAATGAAAGATGAACCTAGAAGATGAGTGGTAAGTGCTATTTCAAATCCATGTAGATGGAACATGATGCAATGGCAAGATTAGGTGCGTGAATGAGTGAAATCTAGTCACATTGCATTCAAAATTGGAAATCACTTTTAAATGTGGTAATGACAACATAGTGCATGAAATTTTTGAATGCAGGTTTGAGACAGAACTGAAAATTGATGTGGAGGAGTGGAATCATGATTAACACAATACTAAGAACCCATGTGATTATGCAACAATGTAGATGCAAAAACAAATTAGATTTTGTTTTCTACAATCAAAGGGACATGTACAATTCTAACATGTCAAGGATGTTATGTAAGAATGAATGCATTCTAGTTGCACAAGAAAAGAATAGACCCTAATATCTCAGTCCCCACCTCTTAAGAGGATAGCATTATCAAGGCCTATGTGCATATACATAATGCAAATCAACATTGTCCAGCCTGCAACACTTATGGTTATTTAGCCAATTTGGTTTAGATTTATGAATTCAAGAATGGCTCACAAATACCATGCACTTCCATGGACAGACATAGGATTTAATCACAACAACAAAACAAGTAAAAAAGGTTCATACGTATATGCAATGTTGAGCCAAATGAAAGAATGCAGGAAGGTCTTATGACAACATTAAACTAGAACATAACAATGGCAAATAAATATATAATAGCAAAAGAAATACTCATATTAAATCACTCAAATGCAGGTGCAAAAATTAAACATGCATGGAGATGACTACGCATGCAGATACAAATGCACTAAAAAAATGCCAAATAGACTTGATATGCTCCAGAATGCAAAGAAACTGACAAAATGCATGGAAGGAAAAGATTCAAGTAAAACACTACTAGAAAGCTTGAATAAAAAAAACTAGTTAATGTAGAAAAGTAAAATTTGAAACAAGAGAAATGAACTTGGTGCAAAAATTTAAATCAACAAAATAGAATGATAATCATAAAATATGCTTAAATAGAACAACTATAGAAATAATAGAAATAACATTAGGAAAGCGATAACGAAATTAATGATTCTGAAATGGGAAAGCTGAAAAGAAAACTTAAAATGCAACAAAACATAAACAAACAAAAATCAAAAACTATAAATTAGGACTGAAACGGAACAATGGTATTTCATTGCCAAAATTAGAGGAATCCATGAGAACAAGAGTGTACCGAATTTAAAATGGTGAAAGGAAATTTACTTAGCACAATCCCGACCACTTTGTGCTCGTTATTGACTAAGTGAATCTAACTAACACACTAGAGAAAACCCTAATCTCTGAAGGTCGCTTTGTGCTCATTGGAGAAGGGGAAACTCCTTTACAATTCACTCTCTCTCTCTCTCACACACTAGGAACACTCAAAGAACTTGAGAACCCTAGCCTCTGGACATGTTTCTACTCATGCAACCAGGGATCTCCCCGAGAAAACCTAATTCCTACCCTTTTATACTAAGGAAAAACCAAGTAGCAAAACCTTGACCTAACCTTCTCCTTTCGCACAAAGCAGATTGAACCCCAGAGCCCCACAATGTGTCTTTGACCTAGTTGGGATCCTCTTAAACACACACCATCGAACCACTCTTCAATCTTTTCTTTGTGGTCTTGTAGCCTCGTGCCTCTATCACGCACCAACTTGCCCTCTTCTCCGAAACAGGTCTAGCATTGCCCACGGTCTAACAATGCTTACGGTCCCTTCGAAGGTAAATCAGTTGGTTCAGACCTCGTGCTTCAATTGAGTTGTGGCATTTAATGAAACTTTTTGTTTTGACCCAACAATTGAGTTGATTAGGAGAAGTTAGATCATGGGGTTTAAAATGCGAATCAGCCAATAAAGATGGACTCCTTCACAAACAAATTTTTATTAAAAAAGGTAGTTTAAAACAAAACAAACTAAATGAAATAAAAGACTACTAAAATAAACATTTTTATCATATTTTTCCAAAAACTCTATTTTTCTAGACAAACATGAAACATTAATTAATTAAGGACAAAACAATATTTATTTAAACTAAAACTAAATTGTTAGAAGGGAAAAATACTAAAAAATGGAGTGCTAATAAAGTCTCCTATCAATTTCCATATTTTGATCTAGTTGTGAATGAACCTTAGTTTTCATTTTGATTGATAAGTTAATTTATTTGTGTTGTTAGGGTTGGTTATTATTTTCTTCGTTATCTTTTGCACCTTCTTTAATATCAACAATTAGAGGAGGGATAAGACATTTCATAACATTGTATCCTTGTTCCCCACATCTTTGTACTGGCATGGGATTGTTAGACTTGTGTCGTTATTCTCTTCAAAAGGATTTCATCATCGTAGTTTTCTAGGGCTGTTAGATTCACATTTATATTATGGGGAAGTACTCACTTATAATTTATTGGCTTTGGTCATATTGTTTAACCATTAATGGTTAGCACTTCTTGAAAGTAACAAACATTATATTATGTCCTACTATAATATCAAAAGGCATATTGCTCAAGCTATCACCAACCTAGTGAATGGCATTCATTATACATGCCTATATGGAATCCTTATAAGTACCTAGAAAGAACAATGTTGTTCATTCAAGTTCACGACAAAGTTATCAACATGATTTGCATGCATATTAAATTCAATATCTTTAGTTTTCCTTCTAATTGGTTTAGGAATAATATGACCTCATATTTCATGAACTTATCTTTCTAAGTGACAAATCTCCCATGATATATGACCTTATTTTTAGAACTGGATGGTCTAGTAACTCACGACTGGATAACTTGTCCACATAGTGAATTCCAATCACTTTAATGTCATTGATACTAAAAAAGCATTAAATTCTTTATAGTTTAATGGTTTGTATGCTTGAACAAAATTAATGTGATTATCCAAACATAGTGTGGAGAAGAAGGATCTCGCACTGAAGTTCATAACTCAAGTTTCAAATATTAGGAAGCAAGGAGAACAACCTTGTTACAACAACGTTTGTTTGTATTTGTTAATTATTTTAGTTTTTCATTTTCTTTATTTTTATGAAGTGGAGAATTGGCATTGCCAAGGAGTTGTGGGAAGCAAAAAGAATTGAATATGTGTTACCTATATGTCTATTTGATTTTCTTTTACCTTATGAACTAAATCCTGATCTTTAGTCACGTGGTTGTTGTTGAATACTGATAACACATTTTAGGATTTGCATTTAGTTTTCCTCAAGATATTTTCTTTCAAGACATGATTGCTAAAAATATTTCTCAGTATCTAGTCAGTCTTTAGTAAAAGATCATAAAAACATGGAAATCTAGGACATTAATTTAGGCTGCATATTTAAAGATAAGTCACGATTGTCCATACATGGTTGTAAAATATGAATAAAAAATCAAACTTTAAGGATAAAAAGTTATTTATGCCAGATAAATTTATATTCTTTTTAATTAGACAATATTGTTTACATTTTGTAGTTGCATCCCGGGTAGATGAAAATGGTAGAGTCATACTCCAACCCAGAAATCAAGTGTTCAACAATATGCATATTAAGGAATCTCATTTCAAAGAAGTTCGGTGAAAAAGCTATTTTTTGTTTTGCCACTTTTATTATTTCAATGAAAAAATGGAATGATTTGAGTTATGCACATAAATAGGAGCATTAAGTGTAGGACATGTTTAAGGGTTAATTTGAAGATACAATCACTATTTGTGTTCAATGAAACTTTTGCGCAATGGCCATTTCCATATACGTTATTGATAATTGTCATTATCATGTTTTTTTATTATGTTTATTTTTATCTTTTATTGATATTTATATTATTATCCTTTTAGAAAATTAAGGTTTTATTAGATAATTTGGGAAAAGATCAGTATTTGGATTTTATTTGTGAAATATTTTGTAAAAAAGTGGAAATTTCATAAAATTAAAGAATATATTAAGTATTATCATGCAATTCATATTCATTCATGTATAATTTCCAAGTCCAGTCAGTTTGGCTTAATCGCCAAGTGAGCAAGCCCAATTTGCCTAATGAGAAAGTCGAAGTCGCTTAGTGACTTCAGTTCACCCAACGAATAGGGCATTACAAAAATATTTAAATAGAAGACGTCATATAATTAGAAAACAATCTCTTAGGGAATAGAGAACTAACCCTAAGGGATGTTGGCACAAGCAAGCTTGAAGCAAAGAATTAATAAAGTCAAGTGCATGAAGATCACATGTGTTTGATGAAGATTGATGAAGATCCAATTGGAGATTAAGTTTTTAGTGTGTTATATCTTGAAATAATATGTTAAATGTAATGTTTTGGTGTTATATCATGTTGGTAGGCTATATGGCATAGGTTAGATGTCTTGTTAGTCTTTGTGTGTCTCTTTTAATCTGTTAAAATGGGTTTTAACAGGTTAAAAGGCTTGTAGTATATAGTTTCTAGTATGAACGTATTCAATCAGTTAAATTATTTTTCAATCGATAGATTTCACTTAAGTCTTGTGAAATCAACTGACTATACGGAAAATTCAATCGATTGATTTCACTTAGACCAGACTATATATGTTGTGTTTTCGAGAGTAAAGTCACGTTTTTGAGTTTTTGAGTGCGAAATCTTATCATTGTTCTTAAGAAAACTCTCTCTCTGCAATACATAGTTGCAACTCGTTGTTTGAAGATCTTGGTTGATCTTGGAGGCATTTTGGCTTGTGAGTAGCTTGAAGAACACATGTATGGTTGGCTAGGGACAACTACCATCAAGTTTGGATGTTCTTGTGCCTCTGGTTGGTTGCCTTATGTAATTTTAGGTTTGTAAGTGTGATTCTTGCAGGGTAGTTGTCTACATTTTTGTGTGAGTAAAAAATCTTGTGTTGTTCTTTGTTCAAAAGTCTAATCTTGGTGTTTGATTTGTAAAACTTTTGAATATAGTGGAAACTAGGCTTAGGTTGTCCTGGAAAATTGGATGTAGCTCTGTGATTGAGTGAACTAGTATAAAAACAATTGTGCAATTATCTTTCCCTCTTCTCACTCTTTTTAAATCACTTTAAAATCTCAAGAAAATAAAGTAATACACTCTTTACTGTGTTTTAATGCGTTCTTGTGTAATATGAGGTTGTATAAGAGTTAGATATATTGATTGTAACAAGTCTTGTATGCAAAAGATTGTTGTTTAAGTTAAATTTGCAAATTCTATATTCTACATAAATTCCCAGTATTTTAGCCTATTGATTTGTCTTTTTAATCGACTATTTTATTGCTCAAGAACAAATTAGTCTGTTGTTTTTATTTTTCAACCGATTGAAAGTGTACTAGTCTGCTACTTTTACATCCTAACTTTCTAGTCTAATTGATTCAATTGAAAAGAGTTTAAGTTTTCGAAAAAGTTTTAAATAGCCAATTCAAACCCCCCATTCTTGGCTTAAATCACAATTTCAAAACTAACAATTGGTATCTAGAGCAAGGTTCTTGAAGGATATTCAAGTTTGATAAAAAATCTTTTGAAATGGCTGAAACTAAACTCCTTTTTTGCTAAAGGTGGCTCTATTCATAGACACCTATGTTTTGTGGCCTAAACTATCAGTTTTGGAAAATAAGGATGCAAATTTTCATTGAATCTATAGACAAAGGGATTTAAGATGCAATAGTTAATGGACCATATACTCCTAAATGTCTTGTTGAAAATAAGCAGGTGGACAAGTCTTGGACTGAATGGACGGATGAAGAAAGAAGAAGAGCTCCATATGATTGCAATGCCATGAATATCATCATTTCATCTTTGAGTATGGATGAATTTTTTAAGGTCTCCCAATGTAAGAGTGCTAAGGAAATGTGGGATGTCCAAGTAGTTACACATGAGGGGACGAATGAAGTGAAGAGAGCAAGGAAGCATGCCTTCATTCAAGAGTATAACTTTTCAAGATGCAAAAAAGAGATTGCATAGGTGAAGTTCAAAAGAGATTCACTTACATAGTCAACCATCTCATGGGTCTAGAAAAGAATTTGACAAAGAGGAGCTAAACATCAGAGTGCTAAAGTGTCTTGATAGAAATTGGAAACCAAAGGTGACTGCCATATCTGAATCCAAGGATTTATCCATCATCACCACAACTGCACTGTTTGGCAAGCTAACAGAGCATGAGATTGAAATGCAAAGGCTAAGTGAGCTTGAGTCAAGAGAGAAAAAGGTAAAAACCATAGCCTTGAAGGCTAGCTCTAAGAAGAGTGATGAAACCGAGGAAGAGGTTGTTGAATCAAGTGATAATGCGAAGTTGAATCTACTAGTCAAAATGTTTGGGAAGTATCTCAAGAGGAAAGTGTAACATCCCGTCAGGATATTACGAATTTTAATAAAATAAAGAAAAGAAAATAGTTACACAGCATTTAATAATACCTCATTTCCCAAAAACACAGAAAATTTAAAATTTAATAAATGCAAAAGATAAAACTAAATCCATAATTACAAAAGTGGAATAATCCAAAAATATCTCAAAAGAGTTTACAACTTAATTCCAATAACAAAACAATATATATAAAGATAAAACTCCCAAGCTATCCCCTCTCCGCAACTAAGTCTCACCAGCTCCACCTGCAATATCATCTGCTCACGTGTACCGCGTACACGATCATTGCCAAACACAAGCAGATAGGGTGAGCTAAAATCATAACACATAAACATACACCAAGCGTATATGTATATATAATAAAACATATCAAGACCAAATCTCCTCTTTTATTCCGCATGGCCACCACCATGTATGATATCACTTCATCGACGAGGAACTTCCTCCTTCTTCGTCACATGGCCACAACCATGTAACATCAACACACATCAAGGAAGTCATCGTTACCTCCTTTCTACATGGCCAAAACCATGGAGTACCCGTGCACATCAAGGAGACTCGTTCCAGTTTTCCCACATGGCCACAACCATGCTAGCAATGTTCTACATCTTCTAGTGAGTATCTCAAGGCGCCTTGCTGCGACACCTATCGGCCACAACCAATAGAGCACGTGTGGAAACCATGCTACGGATCACACACTGTAACGCCAGGTGGAGTTCCCAATTACGAACATAGTCCGCAACGTCCCAGGACTACCAAACTCGTCAGTGAATCACTGAGGATGGCAATCCCTCTGGACCCATCCGTACTGGCCACAACCAGCACACTCACACCGGCAACACTCGCCAACCCGAGCCACAACTCAAAGGTTCCTCGTGTTCATCCGCTATCCCGAGCCATAACTCAAGGAAAGTCATTCCAGGCCACAACCCATAGAATATCACGTGCTTAACCCCTATCCTAAGCCACAACTTAAGGATACGTTCCGGGCCACAACCCATGGAACACCGCAAGCTCACCATCGAGATATCTTAGAAGCCTTATAGATCACGCATCACCATTCAAACTTCAATCAATCCAATACTGCAAAATTTATTGCTTTTAAACCTATCATCCATCCATCCCTGGACTTAAACTTCCATCTCTCGCCTAAGTATTCCAGTTCATCTCGCTTAGGCTAGGTTACCTCGCCTGAGCGAGCACTATGCACAAAACCAGCCACGAACCCTCGCTTAGGCGAGTTACACTCGCTTGGGCGAGATCACGTTTTGCCCAAGAATCTCATCTCTCGCTTAGGCTGCAAGTTAAGCCACCATCAGAATGTTCTTCGAACTCTCGCCTGAGCGAGACGCACTTTCGCCCAAACAACAAATCCCGCCTCTGGAGATATTCAACCAACACACTCAAGACACACACGGGTTCTCGCTTAGGCGAGTCACACTCGCCTAAGCAAGATGGTCTGTCGCCCAAGACCAAATCACCTCGCCTGAGCGAAATGCTCAAGCAGAAAAAGGTTTATGAGTCCCTGTGTAACACCCCCGGATCCTCTTGGGCTTACCAGGCATCCCACCTGCCACCCTCAAACTGGTTGTGTTAGGTCTGCAGCCCAATACACCCCAACCCATCACCCTTCTCCGTCCATTCATACTGGGTGGGTTGTTGCCAGTGGGAATCGAACCCCCAACCTGACCTTTAACACCTCTGGCTCA
>Ga0099823_1007358_pt1 | contig 11172 bp, 5 predicted proteins | sample CowpearedBW_FD_76831 | JGI IMG/M metagenome (GOLD analysis project Ga0099823, IMG submission 76831) | Root nodule microbial communities of legume samples collected from California, USA - Cow pea red BW | ecosystem: Host-associated > Plants > Roots > Nodule | place: USA: California | collected... | reverse complement strand
ATATATATATATATATATATATATATATATATATATATATGAAGTGCAAGAAGTTTATGAAAATGTAGAAAGAAGCTAACAAAAAAGACACTTTTATAGAAAATCTTAAAGATCTTGGGGCTTTTATATATCACAACATAATTCGGTTAAAATAGGATGAATCTTAGTCTCTTATTTCTTAATTATAATAATATAAGGAATATAATATTTTTACACTGAACTAATTTTCATGTTTACCTTCCATCCACTATTTCACTCTTCATATCTTTTTCTTTAAAAATATTTTTTCTTTACAACTGTCAAAATGGGTTGGAACCCGTAAGCCAATCCGGCTCACCACGGGTTCGGTTCAGGTTGGGTTGAAATTTTTTTACAAATTTCAATACGGGTTGATTTTTGACCTGACTCATTTAGAACCCGGCTCATCTGAGTTGAACCCGTGATGAGCCTCGTTGGCTCACCTACCCGCAGATTAAAGGGTAACACAAGTGTTTTTATTTTTTTTTTACTAAGTTGGGCTTTACATTTAGGTCATGTTAAATTGTTTTTTTATCCAACACATAAATAATTTGTATTTTTTTTTATTTTGATTTGTATTTGGATTGTATTAAAGTTTATTTAGATTTTAATTAAAATTACAATTTAGTTTTGATTGAAAAAAAATAAAAAAATAATATTTTTTTTTAATTAAGTGAACCCGTGAGTCAACCGAACCCGTGATGGGCCACACCGGGTTCGAATTTTTTTGGCTAGCTAAAAAGTGAGCCGGGTTGGGTTGGCTCACTAAATCATCAACCCATGGTGGGTCGAGCCTGGTCGGACCGAGTTACCTGTTTTGACAGATCTACTTTTTTTAATGACTATTATTTTAAAAGTGGATTGTTATGAAATCTAAAAATAAAGTCGAGTCTAATGTTTATACAAACAGATTTAGGAAAATACATTAAGGAATCTGATTTCGATTTCTTCATCATCTTTAGTGTCTTTCTCCTTTTTTTTCCTATCTTGTATTACTTTTACGATTTATGGAGTTGATTCTCTTAATTTCTTTAGTGAATTTTGAGATTAGATGGAATAAATCTTTTTTGTTTTTTTATTCTTATTTTAATTTATATTTATCTATATTTTCTATCTCTTAATCAAGTAAAAGTATTGAATTTTACATTATACTAAGTTAACATTGTGTTAAATCTACCTAGGATAACAATCATATATGAATCCAAAGAATTTTAATTTTAATTGAAAATTTAATTTTGATTTAAGTTAGAAACTTTCATATGATTAAATATATTTTTGCCAATAGTTTAGAAGTGAAGTTACTTTCATTAAAAGTGAAAACTATAATTAGTCAAGAAGTTACTTTAATTAATCAGCTTTTTATTTTATATAAGAGGCACAATAATATTTAATTGAGAAGTTACTTTGGTTAAATTTGTTATGATGAATCTAAGAGTTATTGTTTTTAATTGAAAAATCACTTTGTTTAAAAGTGAGAAGGTCAACAGACTAATTAAGAATATAAAATCTTACACAAGAAATCGTCTTTACAGAACCTGAGTCTTAGTCTTATTTTGAAAATATACTGGAATCAACATGTTTTCATGAATATTTTAATCCTTTTTATCTTTTCCCAATTTTAGTTCCTTTTATCATTAAGTATTCTATTATTTAATTTATTTATGTTTATCTTTTTTTATTATTTTCATTTTATTTGACCAACTCTTTTGTACAGATTTTATAAGAATCAACTTATTAAAAATCAATTTTGTGTTCGTTAGGAGATGAATTTTGGGCTATATTTACCCATACTAATATTTAGGTTGACTTATTAACAATACTAAAGCTAATTAACCAAAGTATATTGTTGATTAATTCTGGTTAAAGTTTTCACCTTTAATCAAAGTACATTCTTAGTTATTGGTAAAAAACGCTTAGACTTAGATGATTGATATGTTATGCAGCTTTAACATTGTGCTAACTTGCTATAATATAAAAATCATACTTTTACTTCATTAAGAAAAAAAATACACATAGAAAAATATAAATCACAACAATAATCAAAAGAACAAACCAACTATTGCATTCTAACCCTAAAATCCATAATCAACCCAAGAGGCTTAACACTCCATGGAATGTAGAAATAACATAAAAATAGAAAAAAGAGAGGGTGAAGAACATGAAATATGAGAGAGAGGACGAAATTAGGCCTCCCTAGGGGTTCCTCACCTCTGAAGTCCTTTTTTTGCTTCCCCTTGGTTTCTTTATATAGAACTTAGACTCGATTTTTCTATTGCTGAAATCTATTGTTTGATAATTTAATCTCCTCCAATTATCTTCTAAATAATCTAATATCTTCAAGATATATTTGGTTATTGTGGAGATCTAGAAAGATTTAAGAAGATTTTACCTTATTTAAAAAGGATTTGACAAATATTATGTGCTAATATAATTAAATAAAATAATTATTTAAAAATATCAAATAAAATATCTAAAGATATATTTGCCCCAAATTATCCTTTATCATAAATATCTTTGCATTATCAAAGCCTTTTGTGGAAAAAGATAGAGAAAACTACAAGATCCATTTTTTGTTACATGTTCACTTTTCTTGACTTATCCAAATTTATTCACTTTTTCATGCTTTTCTCGACTTCTTCATGAATGGCTTTTTGTGATTTCAACAATTTAATATTTTAATCATGATGTCACGAAACTTTAATCAATTTATTTTCACACCTTAAAATATCTAAAGAACAATTATGCAACTAAAAATATATTTTTAACATATTTTTGTATCTCATGCTCAATAAACCCAATTATAAAAAATCCTAATTAAAACAATCTTCTATAGCACAAGAACCAATTAAAAATCCAACATTAAAGGCTAAATGAGGGCATAAATATCCTCTCATCACACCTCCACATTTATTCTTTTGCATTCCTGGGAAAAACTGGATAATTTGAAACCTTTATTCTGTTTTTTTTTTCATATCAACACTAGATCAAAGGAATGAAAATAACTAGAAATAAATCAATCTTCTAGAAATCAAGTTATCATGTATATACAAATGAAAAAGTTCTATTTTTCACACATGAGGTAATCTTTGTAATTTAGAAGAAAATCAAATATGAAAGATATCACTCAAGTTTAAAATGTATATTTTCTCACCAAAATCCATTCAAGTGTTTTGCCTTGTGTTTTCACTCAAAATACCCATGTAAGTAAACACTCTTGATATTTAACAAGACTAATATTCACAAACTTTCACAAAAACATGTAGTCAAAGATCATGAGGACTTTTTAGAGGTTGTAGTAAGGCCAAGGCAAAGGAGGGAAAATTGTTAGGATTTTTGTGTTTCTAAAATAAAAATATAGAGAACATAACAGAGCATAATTTCAAAACAACTCTTTTGTGTTTGTTGCTCTTTTGAGAAAGAAATTATTTTTTTTACATTTTTTGCATTTCTTCCTTTTTACCATTTTTATTAATTTGTGGGTGAGATACTCATCCACACACTTTATTCATCAACCAATTTTAACATAATTCACTAGCTTCTTTTTTCCTAAGGAAGAAAAAAAATATCTTTTTATTTTTAAGGTTTTTGTAATAGGCTCAAAAAAAAAAAAAAAAAAAAAGATCTCAAAGGGCTTATCAATGGCTTAATATCACATGGGCTTATTTGACAAAATATGCATCAATCATATCAAATCATTCATATTGACTTAGGATGCAAAACAAATGAATTAGTTAAATATTTGAGTATAAACAAAACACGAACAAGTCACTCAAGAAAAATAGAAATGGCACATGACGAATAATCCTTTACATTAAGGCTCAAAACAAACAAGGCTAAAAACTCTCCCACAAAAGATTTAATCAAGTAATTATGACTTCTGACTCATTTTGGTGAGAAAAAAAATTGTCCTTGATGGACTTATTTTGGTGAAAAAAAAACAAAATTATGACTTCTGACTTAATCTGGTCATATGTCAAAATTTAATTTCTTTAATTTTATCAAGTACAAGTCACCTTGTACAATTTTATTAATTTTTAAATTTTTATTTTTATTAAAAATAAAAAATCATAACATTGAAAGTTTTGTAAAAAAATTTCTACTTATGCTAAAAAGAGAATAAATATGTATGCAATTTAATTTTTTTACCGACAATGTTTTCAAAAGAATGTGAATCTAACATCTTTTCGTGTTGGAGCAACTTTTCTTCTTTCTCTACTACCATTTCAACAAAGATAACCACTAAAAATTTATTTGCATTATTCACTTGATGTTGAAGCGGTTGTCTTAACTTAGTTTGAGAATCATCAATTCCATTAAGATGCTTTACTAGATCATTAGTAATCCTTATAATCTCATATTGTGAGAAAAATTTGCACTTAAAGTAGTTGACTCGACTGCTTCATCATTAACAAGTTCAATAATACCTTTAGTAAAATTTATATGTGTAAGTATTGAAATGGTTAATTTTTCAAGAAGGGGGATTGAACTGGCTTAATAAAACTTAGGTTACTTTTGGAAACTTAAAACACCTTTAAATTGAATTAGATTAACCACTATATGAGAATGCAATTCTTGCTGGACTGTGTAAGACCCGTGGAATTTAATTAATTAAATAAATAATTAATTAATAAATGCGGGTGGGAGAATTAATTATGACATTAAATTATGAGTGGGATGATGTGGAAGAGTACTAGCTCATGTGGTTGAGAGTACTTTACTTGTGTGAGAGGACTTGGGTTCGAGTCTACATTAAACTTTATTTTTTTTTTGGTATTTTTGGCTTTGGCTTGAATATGGAAAGGTTGAAGGAAAACCCTAGTAGTATGGCAGCTGAGGGGTGGCTGGAAAATAGAGAAGGTTTGGCAAGCTGGAAAATATACCCAGAGAGAGAGCACGAAAATCTAGAATTTTGTGAGGTTTGAGTGGGACTTCAAGGGCTGAATAGAGAGGAACCAAGGAGGGTTTGGTGATCAAAGGAGAACTTCCCAATTGTTAAAGTTTAAGCTAAAGGATCCAGGTTATGGGAGTTTACACGTTAGAAATTTTATACTTGTATTTGAATTGTTGGATATATGTGTATTGTTGCTTTCTGTTCGTTTCTAGTTAAATTTTTGTGTTTCTGGAAAATTTCCAAAAACCGCCTGGCGGGCTGTTCATAGCCGCCAAGCGGTATATGCAATTGTACGTAATCTGGGTTCTTGGAAGAGGAACCGCCTGGCGGCCGGGAGTGTGGGAAATAAATTTAATGGAATAGTGGAGAGATGTTTAGGGTTTAAGAACGTGCGGATTGTGGGTCTTGGAAATCCATTAGCGGGAATTTAATTGAGTATTTCTGGTGTGGAAACGGTCCATTCATTTTGGTTAGGGGTTGTTATATAATTGGAAGAGTGTGAATGATCTATATTAGGAAGATACTGGAAGAAAAGAGTAAGGCAGGTGCAGGAGTTCTGGAAAATTACCAGAACATTATGCACCGACTGGCGGCACGAGTCTTGCTGCCAGGCGCCATCTCAGGAAAAATCAGAAATTTAAACGTCACGAGAGTTGCTGGAAATTATTGGGATTTAGAAATAGAGTGAGAATGCGGGTCACGGAGAGTTGGAAATGTTAGCGTAAGGATGATAGTGCAAGGAGCATGACTTTATAACTTGAGAGCGAAATAAGTGGGGGTATTGTGGAATTTAGAATTTGGAGAGTGTAAAGATTACAGGTATAGACTGTCTACACTGGATTTAGTAGGAAGGTTGAGTTGGAAACCATGTAAACCAATGGACCTATTGATATAAAAGTGTGAGGGTTGGGAAGCAAATTGTTAAACTAGAATATAGCGGGAAATCTAGCTTGCAGTGGATTTACAGATGTGTACTGAATTTGCAAATTATGGAAATGGTAGAATAGGAGAATCAAATATGTTGGGGTCAAATGAGATAGATCATAAGCATAAGCATGGGCACTGCTATAGACTGGGATTATAACCTTCGGATTTAGTGAATAAGTAACAAGTGATGGATGCAAGCAACGGTGCCTAAATTCAGACCAGTATAGTGAAAAAGGCGATATTGATATGGCGCCTGGCGGTGGGGGTTAGGCCGCCAGGCGATAGCGATATAACCATTAACCTCTAGAGCAGCGTCCGCCTGGCAGTGTGGACAGTCCTGTCGGGCGGTGGTTCCAGACTTTGTGATTTTTCAAGGCGCTCAGCGCCTAGCGGTACGTCTCCCCCGCCAGGCGGTCTGGAAGCGAATAAGCGTCTAGCGGTACGTGTCCCCCGCTAGGCGATTTGGCTGTTGTAAGTCCTAGTTATTGGACTTTATAGGGTGATCTACTAGGCTTTTGGTGATGTCTCAAAGGTAAGATTGCTAGGTTCCTTGAGTTGAGCTTATAATGTATCCCTTGAGTTGAGCTCAGGATAGGAGTTAAGCACGTACATTCCTCGAGTTGAGCTCGGAATGGCATCCCTCGAGTTGAGCTCGGGATGGCGGATGAACACGAGGAACTCTTGAGTTAAGCTCGGGTTGGCGAGTGTTGCCGGTGTGAGTGTGCTGGTTGTGGCCAGTACGGATGGGTCCAGATAGATTGCCCTCCTCAATGAATCGCTGACGAGTTTGGTAGTCTTGGGAACTCCACTTGGCGTTGCGGTGTATGATCCGTGGCATTGGTTCCCGCACGTGCTCTATTGGTTGTGGCTGATAGGTTTGGTAGCAAATTATCTTGGGCTAATCACTAAAAGAGGTAGAACACGAATGGTCTGGTTGTGGCCAAACGTTAGAGAATTGGGAAAGAGATTGTGTATTGGTTCTTTGTAGAAATTATAGCTATATGGTTGGTTATTTCATTATTGTCATGATGTATGTTGATTTCATAAGCTCACCTTATCTGCTTGTGTTTAGTGATGATCGTGTACGCGGTACACGTGAGCAGAGGATGTTGATGCAGGTGGAGCTGGTGACGCTTAGCTACGAAGAGGGGATATCCGGGGTGTTTTATATTACTTGTATTTTCTACATTTGGAAATGAAATGTAAACTCATTTGAGACGTTTATTTTGAATTATGACATTTTGGTAATTTTGAACTTTGATTTCATAAGCTCACTCTATCTGCTTGTGTTTGGCGATGATCGTGTACGCGGTACACGTGAGCAGAGGATGTTGATGCAGATGGAGCTGGTGACGCTTAGCTACGGAGAGGGGATATCCGGGGTGTTTTATATTACTTTTATTTTCTACTTTTGGAAATGAAATGTAAACTCATTTGAGACGTTTATTTTGAATTATGACATTTGGTAATTTTGAACTTTGGTTTCCATTATATACATTTATGAAAGTTTAAATTTCCCACGTTTTTGGGAAATGAAGTTTATACATAAATGCGGCATCTTTACGAATTTAGTTGTTTATTTATTTAAATCAGTAATATCCTGACGGGATGTTACAGACTGCAAAACTTTCAATCGATTAAAAACATAAACAACAAGCTGATTTCATTAAACAATTAAAAGTGCAGTGTAAATCAACACATCAAAATATCAGAATAGTCGATTCAAATACTTAGAATTCTGCAGAATTTCAAATTTATAGCTTAACTCAAAAACATCTTGAAAGACTTATAAAGATTGATTCAAATAAGCAATATAGATAAAAGATTGTCCAATTCATGCCAAAACGCTCAAGAACTGTTAAAAGATTGTACAATTCAAAATTCTTGAGACTTTAACACAAATCAAAGAGAATGGATAAAGTTAAGCACAAGGCCACAAAGTTTTATACTAGTTAACTCAAATCTGAGCTACATCTAGTTTGTCAAGGCAACATAAGCCTGACTTGCACTATTTCAAAAGATTTACACAATCCACAAGATTACACTTTCAAAATAAGCAAAAATACAAACCAAGACTCTTAAATCCCACAAGAGTCTCAATAAGCACATCAAGAGCACACTTGTAAACCTAGAAAACCACCAGGCAACACCTAGAAACTTGAGAAAGATCAAATCTCAATGAAGGCTCTCCCTAGCCAGCCAAACCTCTTTATCCAAGTTCCTAAACCAAGCAAAATTTCTCTAAGAAAGCTCAAAGATCAATCACCAATAGTTGCAATTCTGTATGATCCAAAGAGAGAGAGTTTTTCCCATAATTTAGAATGATTTCACGCTCAAAATGGTATTTCCTCATTCTCTCTAAAAAAATAGAACTTATAGCCAATATGTTAGCAATAAATCACTTGTGCTAACAATATGTCCATCAGTAGATATATTAGTATGAGAATCATCGTATCTATCAGTAGATATAGCAGTGTGATGTGATTCTGTTGGTTGTTGATATGATCTTTGAATCTTGATGTCGTTCATATCAACTATCAAATTCTACAAATGCTAATTCAATTCTTTTATATGTTGTTGAGTTTCTTGAGTTGTATTCATCACTTGCTTTATTTCAGAGTACTGCTTAGTCATCATTTTCATAATCTTTTCTAAAGTGGCCTCCCTAGCTTTGCCATTCATTAACAGACATAAATCATCATACATTTGCTTTGCTCTAATAGAAAACTTTTGAAGCGTATGTTCTATATCATGACAAAGTATTTTAAATTGTGCAGTTGTAGAAAATCTCAAATGAAATTGGAGGATGGTATTAACATTTAAAAGTAATTCTACAAAATTTTTATTACTTGATTCTCTATCATGTTGTATAATACTTAATCATTTTCATACCATTCTTGCTCAATATTTTTGCGTCGTTAATCAGCTCGCAACCTTTCATCTATGACCTCTAATTTCTCTCTAACTTCATCCATTAATATTGTAACTTCCCTATAGGATGGTCATTGGTTGCTTCAACTTGTTGTGGTGGTGCATGTTACTGAAAAACATGTGGAACATATGGTTGTTGTGGATAATATTCATAGTTCAATTGACAATTAGACTGTTGATTATTTTCATATAAAAAATTATCTTACATTTTTGCAAGATTTTTTCTAAAAAGAAATAAGTTGAAAGTTTGTTGAGTAGACTTTTAGGAAAGAGAAGTGTGTCTCAATGAACAACTTAAGTACATTTTTTTCCTTAGCCAAAGTGTTCCACAACTAATTTCACAAACTTCACAACAAAATTCCTCAAACAAAACTTGTGAAGAGAAAAAAATACGTTTACCGAATTAAAATAACCAAATAAAATAAAATAAATGTTAGAAAATAAAAATAGAGAAAAGGAAAATGTTAGTGATAAAAATAAATACAAATAAGATAACAAGAGAAAATAACAAATAGTAAAAAAAAAACAATTGTAGAGATAGAAAAAATGTTAATAATAAAATCAAATATGATAAAACAAAATTAAAATGGAAAAATAAAATAAGAACCAATATGATAAAAGTTCTAATTGTGTTCCTATAAAATTGTGCCAAATTTGAAAACATTATCGTGAAGCAATCAAATTAATATTATTTATTTATAACAACTTTAGTGTTGTTAAGAAAGTAACCAAAAGATTAGTATGGATAAATATAACCCAAAGTCGACTCCCAATGAACATAGAATTAATTCCTAATAAATTAGTTCTTATAAAATCTACACATTAAAATGGTTAGTCAAATAAAATAACAAAAATATAAGAGGATTAAGATAAACAAAAGAAATAAAAGATTATATAATAAAATAATAAAAGAAATAAAATTTTAAAAAGATAAAAAAGAGATAACAATAATAGAGAGAATAGGTTGATTTCACTAATTTTTTAGATAGGATTCATCATTAGTTATCTAAGGATTATGGTTGAATTAATTATTATCTTAGATTTTCAAATTAGTCAATGTAAATTCTTAATTAATTTGTTGTCGTTCTCACTATTAACCAAAGTACATTCTTAATTAAAAGCAAAAATTTTGTAGATTAATCATAGTAAATTTAACTAAAGTATATTCTCAATTAAATATTAGTATGACAAATCATGTTTATTCTTTTACCTAAAATATCAAGTAAAAAGTTAATTAATCAAAGTACATTCTTGATTAATTCTTGTTAAAGTTTTCACCTTTAAGCAAAATACATTCTCAATTATTGGCCAAAACCTATTAATTTACATGAAAGTTTATGAATTTAATCAAAGTACATTCTCAATTAAAATTAAAAACCCTTGGACTCATGATTCATATGTTATGTAGATTTAATACCGTGTTAACTTACTACAATGTAAAAATCATTATTTTTACTTGATTAAGAAACAAAAGACATAGAAAAATATAAACCACAACAATAATAAAATGAACAAACCAATTATAGCATTCTAACCTCAGAATCCATTAAGAAATTACAACAGAATCAATCCTAGCAGCTTAACACTCCATGGAATGGAGAAATAACGTAACTAATTATAGCATCACGTTGTTGTTGATGTTTTTCAGCGAGTGTTGTTAGCTTTACATTCACATTGTTGTTTCAATATAGGTCCTACGGTAGATGATGACATGGTAATGCATTATTGGAAAGATTTTTTAGTGGTGGATATATGTTGCATGTCTCTTCTTGGTTGGAGTAGATATGTGTGTTATGATCAAGGTCACATGGCAGTTACTAATTGGACAAATTTAAGATTGTATGAAAGTGCTAGATGACATGTGTTGGTTGGCCAAATTTGTGAACACTTGGCAGCTTTTATTGAGATTGATTTTGTCCTTTTTTTTAGCTCAAAATGATTTATTTTCACTTTGAATAAACCAAAATTTAACTTCAACTGCATCAACAAATGTTATAATATCCAAAAACATTTTATGAAACTTAAAAGTGAATTTAAATTCATTTTTATTTCACAAGCTCAAAAAACCTAATTATAACAAATCCTAATTAAAACAATCTTTTAAGCACAAAAATTCAATATAAAATTTAAAATTAAACATTAAATGAGGACATAAATATGCACTCATAAAAAAGAGGATAAAGGCTTGAAATCAACTAGAAAGAATATTCAAACCCCAATGCTTTGCTCCCAATGTCATGTTATTATAAACAGAGAGCTTATCATTATCATGAGTGGCTAACCTCTTTTGTATTGAGAGTGGATGTAACTTTTTTTTTCTAATTCTTTATACAACTTCTGATTCAAAATATATATATATATATATATATATATATATATATATATATATATATATATATATATAT
>Ga0099823_1007350_pt1 | contig 11174 bp, 6 predicted proteins | sample CowpearedBW_FD_76831 | JGI IMG/M metagenome (GOLD analysis project Ga0099823, IMG submission 76831) | Root nodule microbial communities of legume samples collected from California, USA - Cow pea red BW | ecosystem: Host-associated > Plants > Roots > Nodule | place: USA: California | collected... | reverse complement strand
CAATCAAGTCTCTGCATTTTCTCGGGTAGAAGTTTATAAGCACTAGGTGTAAGGGTCAGACCCGGAAGGTTCCTTACACTGAACTACAATATTTTGTTTAAAAAGATAATATATTTTTTGTTTTGTTTTATTTTTTAAATTATGTGGGGGATTGTTGGAAATATTTTATTATAATTTAAAAAATAAATAATAAAAATAAAAAAACTTATTGTTACTCATATTTTTATAGATCTTTAATTTATGGGTTAATATTTTTTATGGCTAACGGCTATATTCTTAATACTATTTACTCCTTTGTCTCCTTTTGCTACCTATAAATACCACCTAGGTGCATGGGAAAAGACACACTAACAGAGACAACAAATACTAGAGTTATTCTTAAAAGTGTTATTCTTTTCTTCTCTATATTATCTTTAAGACAGTGGTGTTCATAAGGTTCGAAGATCCTTTGCTGCACTCGATCGATCTGACGGGTTGTTGTATCTTGGGAGAGAAACGCATATGATTTGAAACACATATGAGTGTGTATTTGTTTAGCCCTGTGCAGTAGGGGCGTTTTCTCTCTAAAGATAGCGCTATGCGTGTCTCAACCCAGGATATTTCTACTCCTTACCTTCTATCTTTTATTTATTATTGCTATTATGATTGTTGATCTTTGATTAATATTCATTGTTTTATATATTGTCTTAGTATTATTATTGCTCTATTTATTACTATTATATCATTTCATATTTTTATTATTAATAGTACTATTTGAGTAATCTTTTTCTAACATTAGGGTCTTAATTTCATTCTTCTTGTTCTATTTTCCAGCTCCGTAAGCTGAAATGTGCAGTGGTGCTCTTCCTTGTGTCCCTAATTTTGTTTGGTTATCATCTGTTCAGGTAAAGGAAGCTAGGGTTTAAAATTTTTTATGATTATTGCATGTTTTCCTAGTTTTAAATAATGTTATGATGTTTGCTCGCTATTGTGGTTGCTTGGAAATGGTTGAAATGTTGTTTGGTACTACTTTTCTGGTTTGCATGCGTGAGCAAGGAAAAGCTCTATTGCTTTTGCCCAAGTGAGCAACCTTCGCCTAAGTGAAATTAACGAGAAGTTCACCCCAAGTTCTGCTCGAGTTGTCGCTCAGGCAACGAGCTCCAGTTTTGAGCGAGAGTAATCTCGCTCAAGCGAGGAGGCCTCACTTAAGCGAGAACTTGTGAACCCTCATAATGCCGTTGATTTCAATCTCGCCTAAGCGAGAGCTTTTCGCTTGAGCGAGGGGCTCCTGTCGCTTGAGTGAGAGCTTCTTACAGTGGCATATCTTCCGCCAGTATGTTGGGGGTGCCCAAATTTTGGTTGAATTACTCTTTTGGTCTATTTTTTGTCTAAAAATATTAAGTTGGTCGTCTAATGTTTTTTAGTCTCAATTTGGTTTTGATTTTTTAAAAATTTATGCAATTTTATCTTTTTCGTATAATTTCTTAAAGCGAAAAGAATTTTTCACCAAAATTTATACTAGGATTATGTCAATTACACCAACAAAATAAACCATCTTTATTCACAACTTCAATTTTGATGAAAATATTTTGGTTCGATTCAATAAATTTAATGAAAAAATGTCAAAGTTGCATCATTTTTTCAAAAATTGAGACCAAAATGAGACTAAAAAAAAATCGAGAACCAACTTATTATTTTTGAACGAAAATAGAAACTAGAAAAGTAATTCCAAAATTTTTATATAAACTAGTAAGAACATTGTATTTAATTTTTTTATGATAATAAAAATAATAAAATAATAATTATTGTTATTATTATAATTATAAAATTAAATATAAAATAATTTTTATTTTATTATATTAATTTTTATTTATAATAATTAAATTTGAAAATAATCAAATAGAAAATGATTAAATTAAATAAATAATCACTTAAAAAATAATATTAATAAAATAATTATTTTTATTTAAAAAATATTTGAAAGATAAAATTGAAAAATAAATGTAAAAAAATACTTTTCTTCATCTGTAAATATAAATATATAAAAATTTATTAGAATATTATATATTAAAATATTAAGTTTCTAAAAAATGTATATAAAATTATATGAATATAAAAAAAAATGGGGGGCCATGGCCCCCCTATGTCCACATAATGGTCCGCCGATGGCTCCTTAGCTTGAGCGAGATTGACAGCAAAGTTGTTTGAAAGCTTGTATGCTCCCATGATTGATTTGTTTACCCTTTTAAAGCATGAAGTATGATGCCAACGTTTTATGCAATGTGTTTGTGTTTTCTTTAGTTTGTGTTGTTTGGGATTTTTTGTTTTTGCATTTTGAAACCAGTGAAAATCTGTCAGTTTAGCTTAAGTGAGAAATTTTAGCTTAAGCAAGATTAGTCTAGCTTAAGCGAGAATATCTAGCTTAAGCAAGAATTTTTAGCTTAAACTAGAATAGCAGAATTTCACTTTGCTCTCTGTTTGAATTTTAACTTAAGCGAGACCAATCTAGCTTAAGCGAGATCAGTCTAGCTTAAGCGAGAATTTCTAGCTTAAGCAAGATCATTTTAGCTTAAGTGAGAATTGCTGCAGAATTTTAATTCCTTACTTTAACTTTAACTTTAACTTGTGGATTGATTCAATTACTCTTAAAAGCATGAATATGTGATTATGTATGTTTCATGTAATATTGACTTGCTTGGTATGAAATGAAATAAGAATGGGTTGGTTGGTTAGTGGTGCATTGGCATGAGATTATGATGCTTGAGATAACATATGGAATGTTGTTGGTAAAAGAGTTTCATGGGAAACTCTTTGTGAGGGTGTGGTTAGTGTATACCTTGATATAGGAGATGTCTAGATTAAGGAAGGTATCCTAAACTCTTATAATCGTTCACGCTCATATAGAGTAGAATGATTTATGTGGTGAGAGTGGTAGGAGGTCCTATTCTTGGGACGTATTGGGCCTAAGACATTAAAAGATTAACCCTGGAGTGTGGTTGGGTGATAACCCAAAATATTAAGACAACATGCACACTGTCATCACGGTCACTACTAGCCTTAACGGATAGTGGATCACAAGAAAAAAAACATTCAACTTAAAATAATAAATATAAATATAGGGTTAATCAACATTGTAAGTAATAGACACTCGTGTGTGTGTGTGTGTGTGTCTCTTGAGTAATATGGGTTTTTTCATACTGAAGAATCGAGTTAAAATAAATATTGTGATCATTAAATTAATTAACTGTTATAAATTAATGATTGTTCATTAATATAATAGAGTTATTCATGTTATTGACATGATTTACTTATGTTACAATTACTAATTAATTAGTGTTTAGGAGATGAGGTTTAAATATTTGTATTAATTATTTAATTTGTATCATTTAAGGGTTATAAGTTGTATATCTAAATAGGACATTTAGATAAGTCATAAGACACACACAAAAATTATTCTCAATTATCTTTTCTTCTTTCCTTTCTTTTACTATGTTATTTTAGCTTTGTTTTATAACACGTTAATGCTCTCTAACCAACATAAGGCTAGTGAGAGTTTTTTTTCTTTAAGGACACTGTTTTACGTGTCTCAATCTAGACTTCTTCTAATTATTTATTTATTTACAATTTTATCGTATATTCTTATGTTTGTAATAAGAATTATTGGACCTTATCAATTTTCTTTTTTTTCTTATTATAAATATTTTTATTATGATGGTTGTTCCGGTACACCCAATAAGTCCCACATCGCTTAGGAGTCGAGGTCAAGCGAAGTTTATATACTCCTACCTCCCTCCACCCTTCGAGGCGCCTTTTAAGGACAAAACCGTGACGAAGCTAAAACGCTCCAAAACGGACAATACCTCGGGAACGTGGTGGTTGTTCCTAACGATGGATGTCAACTTGGGTCAAAATCAGAACAATGGTGATTATTATTCTAAACATGTCAAACGTTGCAAGATTTGTGTTTGTTACCCTTGATATTATGAGAAAGAATTACTTATATTGGATATTGAATGTTGAAATACATTTAGATGCAATGAGTCTTGGTAATGTCATTAAAGGAATAAATAAAGTATTTGAGCATCTAATTTGCTCTTACAACAACAATATCATGAAAAGAGATTTCACAAATATTCTGAATTTATTTAATTTCTTATTGTAGCTTAACAAAACAATTACTTTTTGATGAAAGATCATGAGACCCGCCGAACTGATTTTGCTCCATTCCTATAAGTGAATGAAGCAATATTTGATTTATATTTTTCATGGTTATTTTTTATTATGACCATATAAATACTATATGGAGATATTCCAAACCAATTATATAAATTATACATATATTACATATGAATATTTTAAGTTAATGATAAATTAAAATATACATATTATCCATAAGAATGTGAAACATGGGTTTTAATATGGATTTATGGTTATGATTTTGTTATACTATACATATATAAAGGTTCAAAGATTTTCAGAGATGATGTTTTATACTTAGTTTTATTTGATATTACTTGCAAAGTTGTTTGATTTTTAGTGGTACCTGCAACGAATTGAGCTTATTAAGTCCATTAAAATTTAATTATATGTATGATTATTTGGTATGCAATGATGTTGTATAAACTAAGATATATTTTGTCTTCTTGATAGTGCAACAACTCATACAATTCTCAAGAGTATTTTTTTTTCTTGTTTGGTTATGCAAGAAGTCAATATTAACATTATTTACGATACTATAATTGAAGGCTTCAGAAGAGCTATTATACTTCTACCAAGAAGTCTAATAGAAACTTATTAAGTTTCAATGGATATCATATTAGGAAAAATAATGAAAGAGACATGAAATATCTTTATATCACTAGACTTGGGTTGAATAAAAAATATGTGTATTGAAGAAATTATCAACCTTTCCGGAATGTACTACACATATATTTGTACAATTAAAATGCATGTCATTGTAAACCAGAAGTTTACAAATCAAAAATGATTTTCTTGTTTGACATGATCAGTTGGATAGTTTGTACTACACATATATTAGTATACAATTGAAATGTATGTCATGGTAAACCAAAAGTTTATAAATCAAAATGAATTCCTTGTTTGGCATGATTAGTTGGGTCATTCTAGATCTATCACGATGCGAAAAAATAGTTGAAAACTCAAGTGGACATCCACTTAAAAGTTAAAAACTTCTTCAATCCAATGATTTCTCATGTATCGCATGTTCACAAGGAAATTTGATAATAAGACCATCACCAGAAAAAAAAATAGAAATGATTCAATCTCATTTTTAGAACTAATACGGGGTGATCTTTGTGGTCAAATATACCCATCACATGGATCATTTATATATATATCATGGTTTTTGATCCATCAAATAGATGGTCACATATTTGTTTATTATCAACTCGCAATCAGACATTTGTAAAGTTATTAGCACAGTTAAGAGCTAACTTTCCAGATTATTCGATTAAGAAAATCTATTTTGATAATTATGGTGAATTTATATCTCATGCTTTTCATAAGTATTGTATATCAATTGTAATTGAAGTTGGACATCCAGTAACACATGTTCATACTCAAAATGGACTTGCAAAAATAATTAATAAAACATCTAAAAACGGTTGCAATACCATTACTTATGAGAGCTAATCTTTCAATGATTACTTGAGGATATGCAATTTTGTACCTCTTGTATTGATTCACATCAAGCCAACAAGTTATCACAAATACTTTTTTATGTAGTTGGTTTTTGGTCAGTAACCTAATATTTCTCATTTAAGAATTTTAGGTGTGGTGTATATATTGCATTTTCCCCACCAAAAGGGACTATGATGGGTCCTCGAAGACAATTGAGAATATGTGTTGAATATGATTCTCCATCAATAGTAAAATATGTTTGAGTTGTTTAGTATTCAAAAGTATTAATCTCTAATGTAATCTTTATTTCTTTTAACCATTTAAATTATTGTTCTATATATATAGTGTAAAACTAGATGAATCTAAATGTGTATATGCAGGAATGAAATGTTAGACAAATGGTATGATGATGAAAGTAGATTAGGTGGTTGATCAGATGAGTCTAGTGTAAGTTATGGAAAGAAAAGTAGTGAGGGTTTAGGCAAACATGGAATAGACGAGTAGAAAAAAGAGTAGACAAGGTGATTCTTTGGAATCGACAAAGAGTCTAAGTCAAAGATGGTTTGAATGATCACATAGTAGGGTAAGGTCGTCTAATGCCTGTAGTTGTGAAGTAGACAACTCAATATAACTAGTAGACAATCAGGTAAGAAGAAGGCCCCAAATAAGACATAAATGTCCAATTTACTTATTTCTATACATGATTTTGACACTTAAATTGCATGAAATTGAACCATCTTTGAGTAAATCATCCCTTTTTAGCCTAAGACACAAAATGTTGTGTGGAGAATTAGTTTAGAGTCAATTTAACATGTTTTTGTTTCAAATTGCAGCACTTTTGCAATCATACAAGAGTTATGCTACTAAACTCTAAGATTGAGGTCGAAGCATTGAAAGGCATTTTAAGAGCAAGTCAAAGTAGAATGCACAATTGAGCAACAAACATGACACTAAATCCACAAGGAAACTCTCTGATGAAGAGAACCTCAAAAAGTAGATCTGAAGAGTTGGAGCTTCACCAAGAAAGGCTACAACTTGAAGGAAACATTCTTAGGAAGGAAACCTCAAGGCTAGATCACTAGAGCAAGAAACTTTATCCATAAGAAAACCCCACATGGGAGGAAGCCTCTATTGCTGAAGCACTAAGGATGGACAAGAAGCCACAACAGTATTTTCTATAAAAACAAAGTGTCACTATATTATTATGGAGCCTTGTTTTTAGTTCTCTTCATAGGATTTCTCTCTAAAACTCATTGTAATATCTTTAGTTTTGTTATTTGATATAACAATGAAAGTATAAATGAAGATAGGTGAACTCCAATTTCAATATGCATTTATGTATTAATTGTATTTGATCCTTCATTGCTTTGTCTAAATCACATATAAGCACTACTACTAAAACTTTTTTATAACAAATAAAAATAGATTGATATTACTTGAATATTTACACGAGTCCTTATGGATACGACACTTGCATGTACTTTGCTTTATAAGATTAACATGAAGTAACTCATTTGAAGAACAAACCTCATATTTCTGTAACAAAGATGTCTATAGAGATTTACATTGCCCATGACTTCTGTTGATCCAATTAGACAACAAATTCTAAGATATTTCTTCCTAGGGAGGAAATCCTTCCTTTCCAACATGAAATCAGTCATTCAGCTCCCCACGCAAACCAATCAACTTCTTAACTTTATCATGTTTCCATTTATTTCTCTTTGCTAATTTTGAAGATTTAGGTTCAAAATTTGATGTATTTACAAAATTGCATCCTTTAATGTCTTCAAAATTACCTTCCTTCAAAGGGATGACTTCACCTTTTGTGGTACATAACCATTGTTAGGGCTTCTTAACTGGAGGTGATCCAACAAGTGGTTTTAAAAAAAATCGTCTAAAGCCTTCGCATCAAACAAGTCATCCTCAACTCCACTTGAGATAACAATGTCTCCAATAGGTAGTATACCACCTACATCAATCCGATTTGCAACAAATAATAGAACTACAATGTGAAAAAATATATGACAAAACAAAATGTAGCCAAAGAAATATCAATTGAAAAAAAAACTCACTAATACTTAGACAAAATATAGTATAGTAAACGGAGAAGAGAGACAATGATTTGGTGTGGAATTAGTAATTAAATTCCTGTTGAAATTTGTAGGAATTAATGTTTGGATTCATAAATGTAAATATCAGAGTGGCGCAGCGGAAGCGTGGTGGGCCCATAACCCACAGGTCCCAGGATCGAAACCTGGCTCTGATATTAAACATGTTGTTTAATTGTTTTTCTACTTATTAATAAATATTGTTGCAATAATAACTGAAATACATAATGATAAAACTTATATAGCATATTTTACAAATTATTTATGTAACACCCTCGTAAAGCCCAAAACAATAGAATCTAACAATAGAATCTAGCCCAGGTGCTGGGCTATACAGATACATACTATTTGCATATGAATCTCATGCCAACATTTATAACCAACCTCCAATAAAATTCAATTCCAAAACCATGTCAAAGTTCATCATTTTTAGCCCATGAATCATTCCAAACACACATCATACTCAAATCATGTTAAACTCATAAGCCACAAACCCAGCTCCTTGCTTAAGCAGAAGGGTCTTACTTAGGCGAGGGAGTCCTCTCGCTCAGGTGAGCCCCCTTCGCCTAGGCGAGGGCTCGAAAAGGGGAACAATGGCTTCTGCGCTCTCTTGCTTAGACGAAACTCCCCTCGCCTGAGCGAGACGTTTGCTCGCTCAAAATAGGGTTGGTCACCTGAGCGACAACTCACGTGAAATAGCCTGGGCGAGCCTCTATTAATCTCGCTTAGGCGAGACATGCTCGCTTGGGCGAGAAAACTAGTGTTCACCATTGTCCTCTCGTGCAATAGTCCAACAATACAACCAATCAATGAAATAAAACATCTCATAAGCCCATAGCAGCATACCATCCAAACAAATCATGAAATATCATCAAGCAATCACGAAAAACCAAAGATTTAGCAAAACCCTAACTTCCCTTACCTAGAAAGTGTGAGCTAAGAGCTTCGACACCCGAACCGTGAAGAACAATAGCTCAAGGAACGAACTAAAGAGCTGAAAGAAATAGCGGAACAGAACAAGAAATGGGGTTACCATGAAATCCTAAATGGAAATATGAAGAGTGATTAACGAGGACCAGTATGAGCTAGGAAAAATACTTACATGGAGTAGAAAAATGGATTTGAGCTAGCTAGAAGAGGATTAGGAACCAAACCCTAGCAGAGCTTCTGAAAGGAAAGGAAAGCGTAAAAGAAAGGGTCTGTTTGCAAATGAGAACAAAATGAGGGCTCTTTGCTGCTTTAGGAGCCTTGGCACCCTATGGGTCAACCCTTAGGCCCAACAGATTTGGGGCAACCTTTAAAACATAAGGCATAAATAAAGTGGGCTTTATGATTTCCATTCTTACTCTATTTTTTTTCTATACCAAACCATATAATAATCTCACTCAATATATTAGATTATTTCATACCTAATAAAAATTAATCTTACAAAAAAAAATCAAATCTTAATAAACTGAATCATATGTATAATTTAATGTATCAAAATCACATGTTTACTCTAGGGATGACAACGGGTCGGGTCGAGCATGAATAGTGCCTACCCGCAACCCGACCCACAACAAAAGAATTTACTCGTTACCTGTCTCGTTACCTGCATGGGTACCTGTATAAAAAATACTCGGGATACCCGTAGATATCCACGAATATTTACAAAAAAATATATTTTATAAATTTTTAAAATAAAATTAAACAGAATTACGAAAAATATGAAATGAAATTTAAATGAAATTTTATCTATTAACATGTAAATTAATTTTTAATTTTAATAAATTATAAATTAATTTTAATTTTAATTTTTGGTGGGTAACGAATACTTGTAGGTACGGATAGTATGATACCCACACCGACCCGTTTATAAAGAGGTATTAAACTACTTGTGAATATCCATAAATATTTACAAAAAAATATATTTTATAATTTTTTAAAGTAAAATTTAAATAGAATTACCAAAAAAAATGAAATGAAATATAAATTAAATTTTAATTTTAATTAAATATAATCTAATAAAATATAAATTAAATTTTAATTTTAATTAAATTTAACTTAATAAAATATAAATTAATTTTAATTTTACTTTCTTGTGGGTAAAGATGCTCGTAAGTATGGATAGTATAATACCCGCACCGACCTGTTTATAAACAAGTTTAAACTACCTATTATCCACAAGTAATAAATACCCACAGATACTAACCCGCTGCGAATTTTATGCACAAACACCCACGAATACAAATATTTTTGTCATCTCTAATTCACTTCATTCTAATAATTTCTGCATCATACTGTCAAACAACCATATAAATAATTTTAAAATGAATAATGATATTTTTTGACCCACTTTTAAAAATATCATATTGTTAACTAACTATCAATCTTAACAACCATATACATTTAATTTTATAAAAAAATTATTTCCTCCATTAGTTTATCTCACATCATTCTAATTTATTCTTGTAATATTGTGAATCATATTTTTGTGTATACGCCACAAAACCTCAATACAAAAATTTCTCGTTCATTAAATAAATACTTTCTTATATTCCATATAAACTATCATATTGTCAATAAATAAATAAATAAATAAATATATATATATATATATATATATATATATAAATTAAATAACAATAATTTCTTTTATATAATTCTAACTACAACCTCAATATAATCGTAATAAATCAATCTTCCCTTCGTATGAATCTTAAAATACTCTTATTTTCTCAAATATTCTCAAATTTTTTTTCTCTAATTCAAACAATAATATAAACAATAAAAAATAATAACTTACAAAACAGATGAACACTTCTTATTATAATAATAAATTTCATAAAAACCTTCTCTTACTATAATTCCAGTACCAATGCCTACTTCTTTTTGTGTTTACATTTAATATCTAGTTTCAATGTCCAAAATGGTTTGCCTAAAAGGATTGTAACATGCATCTACTTTGTTCAACATATGATTTTTGCATGTTCAAAATTGCATTCATATTCTCTCAAATATGTTTTACCTTTCATTAGTTTGTTGGGGGAATTATGATCCTAGTAACATGTTTTCTCTCATCTTGATATCAATACAAAGGAGTTCTATACTTCTTATCACATAGAGCTTTAAAAGGTATCATTCTTATATTTGTATGAAAAATGTTATTGTAAGTAAGTTTTACAAAAGGTAAATTTCTTCCCAATCTCCAAGGTGATCAAGTATATAAGCCTGCAACAAATATTTAAGGGATTAAATTGTATAATCCTCTCCAATCCAATTGACTATCCGTTGGTGGATGATAAGCATAACTCAATTTTAAATTGTTTGTGAAATCTTCATGTAGACTTTTTAATAACTTAGATGTGAATCTTGACTCTTTATCAGATATTATATTTACAAGAATGTCATGTATTCTTACTACCTTCTTTATCAGATATTATATTTATAAGAATGTCATGCATTTTT
>Ga0099823_1007349_pt1 | contig 11175 bp, 9 predicted proteins | sample CowpearedBW_FD_76831 | JGI IMG/M metagenome (GOLD analysis project Ga0099823, IMG submission 76831) | Root nodule microbial communities of legume samples collected from California, USA - Cow pea red BW | ecosystem: Host-associated > Plants > Roots > Nodule | place: USA: California | collected... | reverse complement strand
AGCATATGCTTGCATATGTAACTTTAAATTGCATCAAATAGATGTGAAAAGCGCATTCTTGAATGGTTTCTTCAATGAAGAAGTGTATGTATCACAACCCCCTGGTTTTGAAGATCACCTTTTATCCTAATTATGTTTTCAAATTGAAAAAAGGCCTTATATAATTTGAAACAAGCACCAAGACAGTGGTATGAGAGGCTAAGCAATTTTCTTTTATCAAAAGGTTATGTTAGAGGTGTTGTTGATAAAACACTCTTCATTAGAAAACATGCAAGTGATGTTATACTTGTTCAAGTGTATGTTGATGATATAATCTTCTAAAATAATAACTCTATGTGTGAAGAGTTTCCTTGGGCTGTAAGTGAAGCAAATCAAGCATGGGACATTTTTAAGCCAGTTAAAATACTATTTTGACCTGTTGAAAAAGTTAAAAATGGAGGATTGCAAAGAGGCTGCTAGTCGAATTGCTATAAATTGTCTTATGGATGCAGATAAGGTTGGGAAACAAGCTGATTCAACCAAATATAAAGGGTCGATTGGTTCTTTGCTATATCTAACAGCAAGTAGGCCCAATATTCAATTTAGTGTATGCTTGTGGGCTAGGTTTCAATCTAATCCAAAGGTATCGCACTTCAAAGTTGTAAAGAGGATTCTCAAGTATCTAAAAGGGACAACTAACACTACTAAAAATTTGATTTTTAGCATCAATTAAGAGTGAGTTAATCTACCGATGTAGAATTTAGCACCACAAAAGTACTATAGTGTCAGTTTAATATAACCGCTAGAATAACTGTTACTAATATTTTTAAAGTCAGTTTTAACTATCGCTAAATTAATATTAAAAAAATACTGAATATTTAGCGGCAATTATAATCGCCAACAAAATCATAATTATTTAAAAAAAATCATCTAATATTTAGCGATAGTTATAACCGCCAAAAAAATCATAATTATTTTTTTAAATCATCTAATATTTAGCGAAAGTTATAACTGCCAGCAAAATCAATTTTTTTAAAAAAAACATATAATATTTAGCGGCAGTTACATCCACTAGCAAAATCAATTTTTTTAAAAAAAAAACATCTTAGAATTAGATGTTTATCTCAAGGTCTTACCATTTAGTAACAAAACAGGAAAACAAAAGTTGTTTTAAATTTGATCCAATTCAATAATAACAATGTTCCTTTTTCTTATAATCTTAAGCAACATTTGATCATACATATTTTGAAATAAAAGAATCATCTTATAACTTTAACTTGTTTTCTTTTTCAGACACAAGATCAAAAAATTCAAACGATGATGCAATAATAGAAAGATGGGGTTGATGGGAAAGAAAAGGAAAGATTAAACATGTGGTGTTAAGTGGCATGCCTGTGAACAAGTAGTAAATTTAAAAAGAAGATGAATATTCTTGACAGATTAAACACAACAATATCTGCATATTTAGTGAATCTCATCAAATAAATCAGATAATCTAATTTGTAATAACTTTCAAATATTTTTCTTTAGGATTGTCTTATGCTGAAATTGATCTTCCAAAAAATTATGTATTTTCAAATCGTATAAATCACCCTTAAACTTTTCTTTAGTTAAAGACGCCAAGTGAGTTCCTCCACTATTTTTTCAAGTTTCTCTTTAGCCTCTTTAAGTGCACCAATTTCTCTTGCGACGTAGCAAATGTACACAATGTTAACTCATAATAGAAAGAGAGACATCAAAGAATTAGGAATAATAAAGTGAGGTTTGTGGCTTTGTGCTGCTTTAATGTTAAAAATCTGAATAAAATCAAATTTGAATCGAAAAATGATGTACCGGAAGAAAATATCAACTTAAAAAGAGGGGAAAACACTTAGAAAAAAGAAATTGCAAGAAGAAACGAAGATTCGTTACAAGAATGGGTTCCATTCATAGAGAATATATTTGGAAAATACCTTAGGGAACTTGCACAAGAGAAGATGGCTCAGGGAAACAAATGGGTTTTGCAAAAGACCCTAAAATGAAAATGCATGAAAGAGCTTCTCTACACCCAAAATACTATTATAAAAGTATAGTATTTTCAAAATTCAAATTAGAATGTGCTGGCAATTTTAAAGAGACTGTAAATGTTATTTAATTTTTTTAAATTCTTTAATATAGCGACATTTTAACATAACTGCATTAAATAAGTGATGTTAAAAAATAATTTTCATGTAGTGTAATGTTGGATTATGGTATCCTAGTGATTCTAACATTATTCTTAGTGGTTTTTCAGATTCTGACTATGTAGGTTGCCAATTGGATAGGAAAAGCACAAGTGGTACATTTCATTTACTTGGATCAAGCCTAATCTCATGGAATAGCAAGAAGCAAGCATATGTAGAACTCTCCACTACTGAAGCTAAGTACATAGCAAATGCACATGGATGTGCACAAATAATTTGGCTAAAGCATCAACTCAAGGACTATGGTTGTAAAGTTAGAGAATGTAATTAAAACCCCAATCCAGTATTCTAAAACTAAACACATTGAAATCAAGCATCATTTCATAAGGGATCATGTTCAAAAAGGTGAAATTAAAATAAAGTTTGTGAAAACTAAAAACCAATTGGTTGACTTATTCACTAAACCACTTGCACGTGATAGATTTAACAAGCTTATAACTGAATTAGGTGTTCAGGACATGAAGAATGTGCATTGATATCTGTTTGGCTTGTTAACTTTATTGGATCATGTGCTTGCTGCATTTAAAGTGATAAATTCTACATAAAATGTGAATTGCCAGTATTTTAGTCTGTTTAATTTGCAAAATTAGCACATAAATTTCACTTAAACTGTCAAAATTTGCATAATGAGTGACCTGTTATGTTTTTTTTTTAATTTACTAATTCTCTCAAAACAGCACATAAATTTCACTTTAACTATTATAGCATGAATTTTGTGTGATCTGAAATTTTTAGTTAGTTAATTTTGCAAAATCAACACAGATTTCACCTAAAAAAGGCATTGCACTCAAATTGTGTGACCTAGTGCGTTTTTAAGAGACTAACTCTGTATTTTTATGTGTTGATTTCACTTATGTTGATGTGGATGTGCTCGAATTTATTTTAATTGATTGATCCAATCAAATTACATATCACGTGACATTATTTGGATTGTACTAGCAACAAATAAAAGTTAGTTCATCAGCTAAAAACCAACTTTTCATATTGCATTGACCATAAAGCACTTTAATTGCATGATTTCCAATGTGCATGCATTTGTTGTGAACTATTTTAAGTGGATAGCACATAAAAGCCCATGAATCATCTTATTTTACGCTCTGATACTTATTCTAGTACATTTAATTAGTTGTGATTCCCTGTAATGCATTGAATCCATAATATATGTTAAAATTAATTGACTGATTTTAATAATCAACATGTTGATTATATGAATACATGCATAAGCATCATGCATTTGCACTCATATCTACTAGTAAGAGCCAAACCTAGATTCATCATGCCTCACAAATAAAGAACGGCCCCTTCAGATGAGGAAAAATCCACCCTACCTACTATATCCTCTCTCATTGCCTTGAACCATGGAAGGCTTGAACCTTGGTTCGAAAGGCATGAAGATAGGATCCAAACCTTCTTGAGTGAGATCAATAGGAAGCAAATGATTATTCCTAAGATGATGCGTTTGTCATGGCTGAGGGTAGAGAACTTTGGGACTCTAGAACAACATTTCAAGTCTAAAAAATTGAAGACTTTTGTTGAACTTTCGGGCAAGATCTATTCGAACATGGTGGAGGTCTTATATTCCAACCTTAAGTTCAGCAATAGCATCCTCAAATCAAGTGTGAAGGGTGTTGACATGGAGGTCACTAGGTAAACATGGAAAGGTGTGGCTAGCCTAACGCAAAAGGGTGTGCAAGTTCACAAGGGTGAAACAACTACAGAGGATGAAATCAACAAGGTGCAATATTTCAACCAATGTGTACGCAATCAAGGTGAGCAAACCCGTAATTTCTATTTGGGACGACTAGGTGTGGAGGAAAGGTTACTGGCCATGGTGGTGACCAAAAATATCATGCCTAGGGAGAGCAATCATTCAACCTTGAATGAAGGTGACTTGGTGGTGATGTATTTCATCCAAAATGGTATGGTGGTTGATTGGACATACACCATCCTTTACCACATGATAAAGGCCAATAGGCTAACTGATAACGTTGTCGTTGACGCGATCAAATTAATACTACTTTTCTATAACAACTTTAGTATGTTAAGAAAGTAGTCAACAAAATAGAAATGATTAAGCTAACCCTAAGTCGTCTCCCAACGAACACGAAATTGCTTTTTAACAAATTAGTTCGTATAAAAACTATACAAAAGAGTTAGTCAAATAAAATAAAAAATATAAGAGTATTAAGATAAACAAGAAAGAAATAGATTGAAAAGATAAAAAGAAATAAAAATAATAGTAAAGATAATCGATTGATTTCATTGTTTTTTCAAAATAGATCCATCATCGATTATCTAAAGATTATTGCTCAATTAATTATTGTTGTAGATTTGGAAATTAATAAATGTAAAGTCTCAATTAATTTGTTGGCATTCTCACTTTTAACCAAAGTACAACCTCAATTAAAAGTGAGACTTTTAAATTATCCATAGTAAATTCAACCAAAGTATAGTCTCAATCCAATTTTACTATGCCTAATCATGTATATTCTTTTATCTCCTCACTAAATAAAAAGCTTAATTAATCAAAGTAAAGTCTCGATTAATTTTAGTTAGAGTAAATACCTTTAATCAAAGTAAAGTTCAATTATTGGTAAAAACTCATCCAATCACATGAAATTTTCTAAATAAAATCAAAGTAAAGTCTCAATTAAATTTAAAAACCCTTGGACTCATATGATCAACATGCATATAGATTTAAAATCATTACTTTTTACGTGATTCAAAGATAAAAAGACATAAATGAATTAAAACCTCAACAATGATGAAAAGAACAAATAAATTATTTCATTCTAACCTCGGAATCCATAATGAAATTACAATGGAATCAACCCAACAAATTTAGCAATCCATAGAATGCTAAAGTAAAATAAAAATAGAAGAACAATAGAGAGAGAAAGGAAACAAAACTACGCCCCCCCTAAGGGTTCCTAAACTCTGAAGTCCCGAGCTTTTCCCTTTCTGCTTCCCTTGGTCTCTTTTATCTTTTGATATAATATCTCTCAAATAATTAATAGATTTTATAAGTTTATAAAATATTTGGACAATTTCCTTTGTTCATAATTTGAGATATATCAAAGATAATTAATCAAAAATCTTTAATTATTTCTTCAGCAATTAATTTCTGTCCAATTTCTAATTATGCTCCTCTTGTAATCTCCTCCAATTATCTTCTAAATAATACAATATCTTTAAGATATATTTGTTTGTTGTGGAGATCTAAAAAGATTCAAGAAGATCTTGTCATATTTAAAAAGATTTGTTGGTTATTATCTTTTGACATTTTATGATATAATTAAATAAGATAATTATTTAAAAATATCAAATAAAATATCTAAAGATATATTTTCCAAAATTATCTTGTATCATAAATATTTATGAATTATCAAAGCTCTTCTTTTGGAAAAATATAGAGAAAACTGCAAGGTCCAATTTTTGTTGCTCGTTCTCTCTTCTTGGCTTAGCCAAACTTCTTTACTTTTCAAGCTTTTCTTGTCGTCTTCATGCGATGGTTGGCTTGGGTTTTTGTGATTTTGATAATTTCCTATTCTTGGATTTATCTTTAACGTGTCATGAAGCTTTAAGCAATTTATTTCCACACCTCCATGAATTCAACTTAGTTGTAGCTGCACTAACACACCTCAAAATATCCAAAGAACATTTATGCAACTAGAAAGCTATTTTTAACATCTTTTTGTATCTCATGCTCAATAAACCCAATTATAAGAAATCTCAATTAAAACAATCTTTTAAGAACAAAATTCAATTAAAAATCCAGAATTAATCATTAAATGAGGGAAAATATTTGAAATCATCACTAACGGATTTGAAGCTACCATATGTGGTTCTCCTCTCCAAGCTAATTGAGCATTTTGGTGTTGATGTGGAAAGAGGGCTTAAGGAATCCATTGGACTATTGAACCATGTCTCCAAACTCAATTGCATAAGATGGGATTCACAAAAATTGGCAACATATGGTTGGTTGAAGGAGAAGCTGCAACTGTAAACCGAGTTGGGGCCAATGATCATGAGGCTGGAACAAGTGGAGCCAACCACGGTGAAGATGATGCCTTTGATCCATACCCCATGGCCATTGACATCTATCAACCTCCTAAGAACATTGGACCTGCAGATTCCCAATTTGAGAGGATGGTTCTCAACCAACTTCAAGACTTGAACATGTCACAAAATGCACACCATGCATACCGCACTACTCGCTTTGAAGATCGGATGATCAACTCAATAATGTTCATGACCTCCTCTCTAATGTCTACAATAGAGACAATTCCAAGAATGAGTGAAGGGATGGCTCATAAGTCATGCATTGCATGTTAGTTTTGCATTTGTATGTTTGTTTGTCTATTCCGGTGTTTTAATCGGTTATTTTTCAATTTCAATCGACTTATTATATCAGTCTCAACTTCATTTTCTCATTTCAATTTATGTTTTCATTATCCTGTGCTTGTATCACCTATTAGTTGATCTTATAGTTCTTTTGTTACTGTATTAATGAAAATTTTACTTTCCAAAATGATATGTGCATTACTTTAATTTGATGAATCCAAAGGGGGGGAAATGAGTAAAATTGAGTTAAATGAGTAAAAAATGGAAAACCTGGAATGAAACCTATTGGAACTTAATAATATTGCAAATTGGATCTGAAATTAGAAGCTAAATCACATTATGGAAGGGGGAGCATATGGATATGTGATATGTATAAATGCTTGTGTGTTTTTGCTTGGATGTGTATTTGTATATTGGCATCTTATGTACAAATGTTTTTTCAGGTTTCTCTATGGATCTTAGCTCATCAATTCAACTCGAGGAAGTTGGCTTCATCAAATCAGGGGGAGATTGTTAACATAAGTAACCTTGGCGCAAAGATTTGATAAAGCAAAGTGCATAAAGATCACATGCAGTTGATGAAGATTGATGAAGATCCACTTGAAGATGTGTTTCTATAATATTAAATAAGGAAATAATGTGTTGAATATGATGTTTACATGTTGTACCATATTCGTAGGCCATATGACATAGGTTAGATGTCTTGTTAGTCTCAATGTGTCCTTTTTAATCTATTAAAATGGTTTTCAACAAGCTTGTTGTATATAGTTTCTGGTATAAATGCATTAAATCAGTTGAATTGTTTTTCAATCGACTGATTTCACTTAAATCAAGTGAAATTAACAAATTGTACGGAAAATTCAACTGATTGATTTCACTTAAGATCAGACTATATAAGTTGTGTATTCGAGAGTAAAGACACGATTTTCAGTTTTTAAGCGTGAAAACCCATCATTCATCAATGGAAAACTCTTTTTCTATGAATTACACAACTGCAAGGTGAACATTGAAGATCTTAGTTTACCTTTGAGGCATTTTGGCTTGGTAGAAGCTTGGAGAACTCAAGTTTCGTTGGCTAGGGAGAGCCACCTTCAGGTTAGTAGTTCTTGTGCCTTTATTTGTGTATATAGTGTGGTTCCAAGTCTGCAAGTGTGAGTCTTATAAGGTTATGGTTGAGATTTTTGTGTGAGTCAAAAATCTTGGTGTTTTATGTTGTTCAAAAGTGTAATCTTGGTGTCTGATTTGTAAGACTTTTGATAATAGTGGAAACTAGTCTCAGGTTGCCTTTGTAGCTGGATGTAGCTCTGTGATTGAGTGAACCATTATAAAAATAATTGTGCAATTCTCTTTCCCTTTATCTTACTCACTTTAAAATCTCAAGAAAACCAAGCAAATCATTTTTTGTTGTGCTTGAATGTGTTTTTGTGTAATTTGTTAGTGTAATATTGTTAGATATACTGTTTGGAACAAATCTTTCTTGAGAAAGTATGTTGTTTGAGTGAAATTCGTGAAATCTGCATTCTACATAATTTCCCAAAACTTTAGCCAGTTGTTTTGAGATTTTAATCAATTGATTCATAGTTGTACAAACATATTAATCTACTATTTTTATTTTTGACTGGTTGAAAGTGTACTATCCTGCAACTTTTGCATTCGAATTTTGTGGTCTATTTGATTCAATCAAAAAGGGGTTTTAAGCCTTCGAAAAAAGTTTTAAATAGCCAATTCAACCCCCCCGTCCTTGGCTTGAATCACCATTTCATTCCTAATACATTAGAGATCATGTACAAAAAGGTGATTGTGAAATTAAGTTTTTTAAATAGAAAAGCAATTAGTTGATTTGTTCACAAACTCGAGATAGATTTAACAAGCTAAGAACTGAACTAGGCTTATTGGATATGAAAAATGTAATATGATGTGGTTTTAGCATGTTAATCTTACTAATCCATGTATTGATTCCATTTAAATAAGCTAATGTGTGGATAAAATGTGAATTTTCATAGTTAGTTTGTTGATTTTACAAATCTATGCATTGTTTTCGCTTAAGCAATCATTGTATGCTGAAAATAAAATCTATCAAATTTTTTAGTTTGATGATTTTTCAAATCTATGTGTTGATTTCACTTAATCAGATTTTGTGTGCAAAAAATTATAATCTGATGAATTTTTAGTTTGTTGATTTTTAGAATCTATGTGTTGATTTCACTTAAACAACAAATATTTGAATAAAATAGATTCAAAAGTTGACAAGGTCAAAACTAAGGTCACGTGGTTAGGTACATATTGCTCTTAACAGCTATTGCATCAACTATTTGTTGCTTTTTCTAAATGCATTGACCATAAAGCATATATGTTGTGTGATTCCAATATGCATGCAACCTACATGGTTTGAATTGATTGATTTAATCATGAAAACTCATTGGAAACATAATACTTTAATTTGATTCTGAAATTTGATGCATTTACTCTGCTTTGGTAACCTAAACAGAATTAAATGAAATAAATATGCACAATTCAACTGACTGATTATGCATTCAATGTGTTCATTTATAAATATTGCACTTGCAAACATGCATTTGCATCCACATTTCTTAGGAACAGTCACACTTACAATCATCTTGCCTCTTCGCCAACAACGCCATGTCTAATCAGAGGAAGAACATTTCACTCCTCTCACTCCTATCTCTCCAAATCATGAACACCAAGGAAGAATTGAGGCTTGGTTCAAAGGAAATGAGGACAACATCCAAGTGTTCCTCCTAGATATGACTAGGAAGCAAATAAGCATTCTTATGGTGTTGAAATACCCATGGCTGAGAACTCAGCTGAAGGCATTAATTTGGTTGAACCATTATGCTTCCAATGATTTGCATTTAAAAAGAGTTTCCACGTATATAAACTCTTGGCCAAAGCATATGCCATCCGATGTGGGACTTCCTCCTAACTCATTCAAAAAGGATGGTGCCTTTCTTCACCATTTTCTCGGTTCAACCAAGGGTAAAACATGTTCTCGTGGGACAGACAAAAGGAAAGCTTCTATCATCATGCACAACTTGGAAGCTCCAATGAATCCAGTGTATATAAACTCTACTAAAATGCTTTGGCTATCTGATGTTGAACTAAGTCTAGAGTGCATAAAATAGTGGAAGCTTAAAATTGTGGAATGATTGGTTTGAGGAGTACATCGTGGCCAACGTATTAAGAATCTCAAACTCTCATACCTTCACTCATGGCATTTGAGCTCCCAAAGAGTGTTGAAACTATAAACCTTTAACACATTGGGGTCTTGGAATATGCGAAACTTTCCCACCCATATGTGTTATAGCTATTGTTATGTGCCCTAAGTCCTACATTGCTTATATCAAAGTGTGTGTGAGTGACTCGAAGGTTATATATATAGGAAGTCATGTCCTTTGTAAAACTTAACTTTGAATCCATTGAGTGAATGAATTGCTTTTATAGCTTTTCCCATTTCCATCTTCGAAGTTCACTTCTAATGGGAGTATTCTCCTAGGGTTTCCTTTTTAAATTTTACAAATTATTTTTCTCAAACATTCATATTATTTGTCTCCATAACAAGGATAACATTTTCCAACATTGTGAAACCCTTATATGGTGAGTGAAAAAGCCATTGGTATTGGGGCATAAGATAATGAGAGAAAAAAAATAATGTATGAGAGAGAAAAACCACAATGTAGGATTTAGTGGAGGGTGATAGGATGAGGGAAAAAGAAGTTGAAGTTGCTTAATGATAGAATGAAAAAGGCATTATGAGTGGAATATGAAAGGTGTGTGGGCATATGATAGAGAAGCATGTGAGAAATATTTTCAAAAAAAAAAAGACACACATCATTTATTAGTGTATAACGTGCCAAGCCTAAAAAGCACCACATGTTGCACAATTAAAGCACAAAATTTGAATTTTTAATTCTTCTTTTGTCATTTTTTTTCTGCATTTGATGTAAGGTTGCCATAAGAAGTTTGCTTTTTGTAGTTATTATTTATTATTATTATATATTTATGGATAAAGTTATCATCTATCATCAAATAATAATTATGAATATTAAAAAAGTTTTTAAGACAAAATTCAACCCTTTCTAAGGATGGCAAATAAACCCGTCCCCGTGGGTATTTCCCGAACCCGTCCCTGTTTTGACGGAAAATCCCCGCATTGACTGGATATGGTTATGGGTATAGGGGATCCCCGAATTTTTCAATTGGGTATGGGGATGGGTATGAGGATGTACACATTTGCCCCGTCCTTGTCCTCGTCCCCATACCTACCATAATACCCGTTCTTGCCATATCTTTGCCCTATCTCCGTCCCCGTTTAAATTATTTTGGTTTGTCATGAAATTCATTTGCATCTCCAATATATTTTTCATCTTATCATAACCTTTATGCAATTATGTTCAAATGATGTATGTCAATTAAATACTTTTGTTCCTGCGGAAACAAATAAGAGATATTAGGGAATACAAATAATGCCTTACCTCAATCCTCGGTCTCTCGAGTTGGCTCCTTCTTGGTTTGCACATGCCATCTACTAGCGTACACGGTCTGGACCCTTAAGGGGTTACCTACGGAGAGGGCTCTGACGATCAAGTCAGCAAAAGGGCTCTCAAAAAGT
>Ga0099823_1007337_pt1 | contig 11184 bp, 10 predicted proteins | sample CowpearedBW_FD_76831 | JGI IMG/M metagenome (GOLD analysis project Ga0099823, IMG submission 76831) | Root nodule microbial communities of legume samples collected from California, USA - Cow pea red BW | ecosystem: Host-associated > Plants > Roots > Nodule | place: USA: California | collected... | reverse complement strand
TATATTTGTTTGTTTGTGTGTGTGTGTGTGTTTTAAGTCATTTATGAAAGCAAATCTCTTTGAATATTATTTTGAATGAAGTCAAACCTTAAATCTTATTTAAAACCCTTAAGGAGAATTAGGCTTCGTACCACTTAGACACCAAACAAATGTTGATTATACTATTTGTACTTACTTTGACAATAGAGCGTTGGGCAATCAAACAGGATAACAAAAACAAACACTAATCAAATCGTGGCAAGTATAAACCGATTAAAGTTGTAGAAAAAGAAAAGTGAAGTGACTATTGACAGTATTCAATACAAAACTTAGATGTTTTAAAAAGAAATAAAGTTGGAACGATTCATCGAAAAAAAAAATTAGAATTTTCATATATGATTAGTCATTAATTAAGTATGTGACATTTTAGTATATATATATATATATATATATATATATAATATTTATATATATCTTAGTAATAATATTTATTATCTATATCTTAGTAATAATATCTTTTATAGATACTTAAGAGAAAAAAAAATGTAAAAGATAAATGATGTTGAGTACGAAAATCTTTAGAACTTTCATGATTTTGTTTTCGAAAGGCGCCTCGTTTTCGAAAGGCGCCTCGAAAGGTGAAAGGAGGAAGGGTATTTAAATTGTCTTAAGCTTCGACTTCTAAGCAACGTGGGACTATTGGACGCATCCCCAGTCGATGTCTAAGGAGAATGAGTGGATCATCCACAATAGAGGGCATAAAGGACCGATAGTTCGCATGTAAAACCTCGTTATCTGTCACCTGTCAATGTTCCGTCCTAGGACATCGTTAAGGTCAATCACCATGCATCCGAGGTATTGTCCACTTTGGAGCTTGTGCTCTGTCACAGTTTTGTCCTTAAAAGGCGCCTTAGAGGGTGGAAGGAGGAATGGGTATTTAAACCGCCTTTGGCCTCGACTTCTAAGCGATATGAAACTATTGGGTGTAGTAGGAACAAATATAATACATAGTATTTTTGGAAGATAAAATGTACGGTTTGGTAGGTCTATTGTTTGTTTAGAGAGATTAAAAAAATATATATTCTAACATAGTATATTGTTAAAATATTTTTTATGAGAGTATTCTTTGAGCTTCTACCTAAACATTTTGACTATTGTTAATGTTTGTAACTACTATTGACCAACTCATAAGTCACTCCTAGCTCAACCAAGTTGTTAGCACAAATAGCCTGGATGATTTGGTGCTTGAAGATTTGATGAAGGTACATAAAGTCATTGCTTTAGAACATGTTGGAATCATGCTTAAATTGATGAAGATGTAAAGATTTGATATTTCACGAGTTGATCAAGCCTTGTGTGTGCTCTCTATCTGGTTTAGTCATGAATAAAACAAGCTTGAAGATTGAGTTCTTATTGTAGACCATTTAGAATTATATAGATGTATAAGGTCTTTGTTGTGCTTTTTAATCTGTTGAAATATTTTTCAATAGGTTAAATGGTGTCTTTTAATCTATTGAATGACTTTTTAACATATTAGAAGGTTTGTTGCAGTAGTTTTAATTGTTACATATTCAATCAGTTGATTTATTTTGGAATCGACTAATTTCACTTAAGTTAAGTGAAATCAACCGATTGATTTGAAAATCAACTTGTTGAATTTCGTAACAGTTTGACTACAAAGTCTATTTTTCTCAAAAGATAGCTAAGAAGACCATTTTTTAGCGTGAAAATTGTTTGAAATCTATGGAACTCTCTCTCTTTCGTGATCATACAGATGTGCAGCTGTTGAAGATTGATCTTGGATCATTCTTGGAGCCTTGTGCTTGGTGTTTGAAGCTTGGAGAAAGAGGTTTTGGCAGACAAGGTTATGCTACCACTAAGATTTGGTCTTTCTCAAGCTTATGGGTTGTGCCTAGTGGTTTTCTAAGTCTGCAAGGGTTGTCTTGATGTGCTGGTGTGGTTCTTATGTTATTCAAGAATCATTGTGTGGTGTTTTTTTTTGCATATTTTGAAAGTGTAATGTTGTAAACTTTGTAAATATTTTAAAATAGTGTAAAGATTCGGGTTGCCTTGACCTATCTTTTTGATATTCTTGTGTGTTTTGGCATGATCTGAAGTTGTGCTCATATTTGTATCACTCATAAGAATCAATCTTGTTTGATCTTTCATACTGTTTTTGGTTTAAATCACAAATTCGCATTTCTACAATTTCCCAGTTTTTTCAGTCGACTGTTTTTATGATTTAATTTATTGATTCTATCAGTACTTATCTATTTAATGAAATCAATAAGTATCTCTCTTTTTTATTGATTGAAAGTGTGCAATTCAACAACCTTTGCATCCTTAATTCGTTGTCGAATTGATTCAAGTGAAAACTGTTTTAGGCTTTTAAAAGTCACCATATTTTTATCCAGTCAATTCAACCCTCCTTCTTGCCTTTTCAACCATTTCAATACTTATAAATGGTATCTAGAGCAAGGTTCTTAAAATTTACTCAAGTTTGATCCTACAATTGTTATTGAACTATTTAAAATGGTAGAAAATAAGCTTCCCTTTTCAAAATGTGCTTATATTCATAGGCCACCTATGTTTAGTGGTATCAACTACCCGTTTTGGAAAATTAGAATGAAAATCTTCATTGAATCAATTGACCAAGGTATATGGGATGCAATCTTGAATGAACCTTACACTCCTAAACATGTCGTTGATAATAAACAGGTTGACAAGCCTTGTACTGAGTGGACAGAGGAGGAAAGAGGGAGAGCTCAATATGATTACACCGCAAAGAACATCCTCACGCATCCTTGAACATGGACGAGTTCTTTATAGTTTCCCAATGCAAAAGTGGCAATGATATGTGGGAGGTGCTTGAAGTGACGTATAAAGGGACAAATGATGTGAAAAGAGTAAGGAAGTGGGCTTTGACTCAAGAGTATGATCTATTTAAGATGTAACAAGGAGAGTCCATAGCGAAAGTACAAAAGAGATTCACTCACATTGTCAACCATCTCATAGGTTTGGGTAAGGAATTTGACAAAGAGGGGCTAAACATCAAGGTGTTGAAGTGTCTTGATAGATTTATGCAACCAAAGGTCACAACTATTTTAGAATCAAGATACCTATCTACATTAACTACTGCATTGTTTGGCAAGCTAGGGGATCATGAAATTGAAATGCATAGGCTAAATGAGCAAGAGTCAATTGAGATAAAGGTGAGAAATATAGCCTTGAAGACTAGCACCAAAAGGAATGATGAACTAGAGGATGAGGTAGCTGAATCAAGTGACAATGAGAACTGGAATCTACATTTCAAAAGGTTTGGAAAGTATCTCAAAAGGAAAGGTAGCAAAGGTAATCAAAAGAAGTACACTTCCAAACGAAATGAGTTAAATTCTTCTAATTTTACTTGTTATAGTTGTGGAAAGCAAAGACATATCAAGATTGCATGTCCAAACATTAACAAAGAAAAAGAGAAGAGTTTTGATAGGAAAAGAGAGAAGAAACCCAAGGAGAGACGTGCATACATAGTTTGGGAGGACAATGATGATTCAACAAGTAGCTCGTCACAAGATGGAAGTGAGGAAGCCAACTGGTGCCTCATGGCTGGATATGAATAATCCTCATCAAGTTAAGTAAGCTCTCTAGACAATAATGATTGCAATCAATTGTTTCATGACATTGAAGAGTTGCATAATAAAGCAAACAAGAAAACTATCATAAACAATCGATTGAAAGGCTTAAACAACTGGCTGGAAAACAAAGTTAATCAATTGGAAACAGAAACAACCAATTTAAAAACTGTTTTCAAACACTTAGAAATGATTTACAATAATTCAATTGGTTGTTTTGAAAATCAGTTAACTGAAAAACCTTGTGAAAACTACACTGTTTTAAAAATCAAGTGAAAAATATCTTTTAAAAACCTATGAAAAGTTCACAAGAAGTAAAGCAAACCTAAAAGCTATTCTTGGCTCTCAAAATTGTGTGTTTGGAAAAGCTGGACTTGGTTATAATCCTATTTTCAAAAAGAAAGCCAAAAAATTCTCTAGTTTCTTTTCAAAAGGTAAGCCACATGATATGCCATTCATCTCTTGCAACTATTGTATGAAAAAGGTTAATGTCATTAAGAACTGTTACACAATAAAGTATGATGCTCCTAAAAGGGTTATGAAATGGTTCCTAAAAGGATCTAGAAAGGTTTAACCATGTTGGACCCAACCTATCAAAGGGTCCCAAGTAATACAAATCTATTTTGCATGTCATAAAAAGTGAGAAGAAAGATTTGTGGTACTTTGATAGTTGTTGTTCGAGACATATGACAGGGGACAAGACCAAATTTGCAAAGTTGGAGTTGAAGGATGAATGATTTGTGACTTATAGAGACAACAACAAAGGGAGAATACTTGTAAATGGAGTCATAAGCAATATATCCTTATTCAACATCAAGAACGTGCTTCTGGTTGAAGGATTAAAGCACAATTTGATAAGAATAAGCCAACTTTGTGATAGGTTTTAAAGTTGTGTTTGAACCAAATCATTGCCTTATCCATGATGCATGTGGTAGCATTATGTTGATAGGAAGAAAGTCAACACATGCATCATTTAACATTCATTGTTTTCTTACAAAAGAGGATGATACTTGGTTATGGTATAAAAGGCTTTGTCACATACACATGCATCATTTTAATCGACTAAATAGAAAATAGTTGGTTGAAGGTTTACCAAAACTCAAGTTTGAAAAGGATAGAGTATGTGAAGCTTCCCAAAAGGGATAACAGACAAAGGTCTCTTTTAAACCCAAAAATCATGCTTCAACTGAAAGATCTTTGGAGTGCTTCATATGGATCTATTTGGACCATCTTGAATCATGAGTCTTGGTGGAAACCTTTATGCATTAGTCATAGCAGATAATTTCTCTAGGTTTACATGGACTTTGTTTTTAGCAGCCAAAAATTACACATTCCATGCTTTCAAAAGACTTGCCAAGGTTTTAGAAGATGATAAGAGTTCTAAGATTGTGTCTATTTGAAGTACTCATGGTGGAGAGTTTCAAAATGAAAAGTTTGAACACTTTTGTGAAAAACATAACATTAAGCATAACTATTCTGCTCTTGGAACTCTGTAAGACTCGAAAAATTTAAATAATTAAATAAATAATTATTTAATAAATGCGGGTAGTAGGAGTCTTTATTACATTTAATGCGAGTCATTATGATGTGGAAGAGTATTAGCTCAAGTAGTTGAGAGTACTTGATTGTGTGAAAGGATTTGGGTTCAAGTCTTAGGTGTGCCAATCATATGTTATTTTAATATGTTTATTATTTTAGTGATATGTTTCAATGTGATTAGTGATAATGTAATCCTAAAATTATAGGAATTATCATGAAACATGAATTGGTTGAATGGTTGTGCATTAACTTTGCAATTGAGTGGTTGTGTGTTCAAACCTTGATGAGAACAAAAATAAACTTTCTTTTTTCCAAATTTTATTTTGACTTGAATATGAAAGGGTAGTGAAAAGCTTCCAAGAGAGGCAACCTAATGGGCTGGAGACAACAAAATAATGATAATTGAATACCAATTTTAAGTAAATTTTCGTTTTAGTAGTAAAGGGTGATTAATGGGAACATTAACTTTGAGAGAAAAGAAAATTAGAGGGGGAATTAGGACTGCATTTTCGTGGTGCTGAAACGAGAGGTTTCCAAAGACATCAGAACGTACTTTAAGGGGAGTTGTTTATAATTGTTTTGATTCGTGTATGTTGTACTATGCCTTGTATGAACTGAATTGCATGAAACCCATCTCTAATTACGTTCTTTTTCGCGAATTCTAGGTTTTCACCCAAAAACCGCCTGGCAGGCATGAAGGTACCGCCAAGCGACACATCAGAATTAACCCAGTATCTGGATCCTGCTATGAACCGCCTAGCGGTGATGAACTATTGCCAGGCGGTGCGACGCTATTCTACATGATTTTTGTGGTGTTGTGGTGCAGGAGTCATCGCGACTTTTGGAATTGAATGGTGAATATTGTGTTTGATATTACTAATGTAAATTGAATAATTGGTTTGGGTGATAAAGCCTCGTAACAAAGGTGTGGGTATAAATCTTGGAATTTGAGATAAAAGTGGAGAAAGGTTAACTAGGAATTTATTTCTGTAAGTTTATTAAGTAATGGTATCATTGGATGTGCAATTTTGATATTCTGGATGGGCGTACGAGTTCGGCCTAGTGGAATGGTGAGACAGGGTTAGGAGATCGTAAAGGACTCGTTGAGCAAAGGGAAAAAAGATGGGAAGTTCCCAGAACCTATTACGGCGCCTGACGGTACTTAATCTGCCGCCAGGCGATAGTTGGAACTTTTCCAGCTTGGCGTTCTGATGGTGTAGAGGCCGAGAAGGGTGTATGGGTCGTTGCGATAGACTTGGGTGGACAAGAATATTAAACTTAGGATGTGATACGTGGGAATGCCATATGGAAAAGGTAATGAAAGTGGGTTGTAGTATTAGTATATGAGAGTGGTATGAACTTGGTGTTAAAACAAAATAAAGGATTACGGCGGTGGTCACTAAGAATTGGAAGTGTTGAGAAGGATGGAGTTTTGTGGGGTATAGATTTATAAACTTGGAGTGATTACAATTTGGTAAGGCAAAGTAACAAAGATAAATTTGTGTAACTTTAAGTGGAAGATATTGGATGAAAGGTTAGCCTCAACTTAGTAGGGAAGAAACAAGTAGTCTACTGTTTATGTACTGGATTGAGGGTCTCATACATAAGTTTGATTGAGGTATTATGCAAAGTTAAAGTACTTGGTAAAATCATAGGTCTTGAAGAAGGGGAGTGACAATTATGAATGATAGACAATTGAACCATATGAGGACTGTAGATAGCCAAGAATTTAATCTTGATTGACGAGTGTTCTTCTAGAGTTTTTGAAGTGCTTTGGACTGGAAGCCAATATGTGTTGAGGTACTAAAACCAGTAGAGTTCGCTATTGATATAGTGCTTGGCAGCACAAGTATGTGCGCCAGGCAATATGACCAACAGGGGTGTCCCTGCACCGCGTGGCGCCTGGCGGCAAGGTGTACTCCGCCAGGTGACAGACCCTGCAATAGTGGGTGTATGAGAGGACTGGTGCCTAGCGGCGAGGGTGTCCCACCAAGCGGTCTGCACGTTCATTTCGCCTCGCAGCGCTTAGGCTGCGCCAAGCGATAATGTTTCAGTTTTTGGCTTGCGTGTGTTGTTTGTACGCATTGATGCGGACTTGGATCAGGAGATGTTGTGCCATGAGCGGGTAGGTTCATGGACGGTGGTGAACACGTGATGATATGAGTGGGGATGTTCATATCCAATTACTCTCGTGTGGGGATACGAGCGGGTAGGTTCGTATGTTTCGTGCTCACACTTGAGAGATACTGTGTGCGGGGAGGTACGTAGCTGGTGGATCACGTGTGTTGGAGTACGGGTGGGTAGGTCTGTAGAGCAGGACTACGAGTGGGAAAGTTTGTAGAGCAGTACTATGAGCGGGGAGGTTCATAGAGGCAGGACCACGAGCGGGCAGGTTCGGGTGAGCATCATAAATCCTGAATCCAAGGCTAACTATTACTGTGTTGTGAAGGTTGAAAAGCCTTGGGGATTAAGGTCTTGACCAAGAACTAACTAGAATCAAATAGTTGGGTGTATTGTTAATCTTATTAACTTATTTGTTAATTATTTATGGCTCAACCTTTTTGTATGTGTTTGGTGATGATCGTGTGACTTGTCACACGGGAGCAGATGATATTACAGGTGATATTGCTGACACACAATGACGGAGAGAGGGATAGCTTGGGGACATTGAGCTAGGAAATTATTTATGTTTTCTACTATCTTAATTAGATTTTGGAATTTGTAATAAGATTATTACTTTAGTTTTAAATGAATTATGGTGCGCTGATGAATGTTTTAAATTTTCCAACATTTGGGAATAATAAAATTACGACGTTTGATTTTCAATTCTTATCTATTTAATTTAATTAAGTAATTTCTAGTAGGGATGTTACAAACTCCACAACAAAATGGAGTAGTTAAAAGAAAGAATAGATCACTTGAAGAACTAGCTAGGACCATGTTAAATAAAAACTCACTACCTAAGTACTTTTAGGCTGATACAGTAAACACATCTTGTTATGTGTTAAATTGTGTGTTGATTAGGCCTATTTTAAAGAAAACCCCTTATGAGCTTTTCAAAGGGAGAAGACCTGTTTTAAGCCACCTAAAAGTATTTGGTTATGAGTGTTTCATCTTAAATAATGGCAAAGACCAACTTGGCAAGTTTGATGCCAAAGTGGATGAAGTTGTTTTTCTTGGTTATGCTATACATGGTCATGCATATATAGTGTATAACAAAAGACTAATGATTGTTGAAGAGTTTATGCATGTTGTATTTGATAAAAGTAACGCAAAGCTGCAAATTCAAGTGTTAAAGAATGCAATGATGAAGAAATGTTGTTGGAAAAACAATCTGCTACAGAAAATCAATTGACTGAAAAGGAAAAATAGTCGACTAAAATAGTGGCAGACAACAACTTACTTAAGGAGTGGATTGAACCTAAATGACTATCAAAGGACAACATCATTGGTGATATTAGTCAGGGATCCACTAGACATAGACTTAGATATTATGGACATGGTGCATTTATGTCTCAAATTGAACCTAAGAATGTAATTGATGCTTTAAGTGATAGTAATTGAGTTGTTATGCAAGATAAACTTAGTCAATTCACAAGAAATGATGTGTGGTCTCTAGTTTGTTTAAGTAATGACATGAATATAATTGAAACTAAATGGGTTTTTAGAAACAAAATGGATGAAGATGGTAACATAGTAAGAAGCAAAGCTAGACTAGTTGCTAAAGGGTATAATCAAGAAGAAGGTGTAAGATCTGAGAAATTTAATTAATTAAATAAATAATTAATTAATAAATGTAGGTAGCGGGAGCCTTTATGGCAATTAATGCTGACTTTTATAACGTGGAATAGTACTAGCTCAAATGGTTGAGAGTACTTATTTGTGTATGCCAAATTGAGTGTATTTTAATTATGTATTATTTTGATTGAATGATTTATCATGATGAGTGATAATATAATCCTAGATTTATAGGAGTTATAATGAAACATGAATTGGGTGAATGGTTGTGCATTGACTTTACAATTGGATGGTTGTGTGTTTGAACCTTGACCTATGTGAAATAGGTTTCTTTTTGCCAAAACTCTTTTTGGCATGAAAATGAAGGGTCAGAAAACCCTAGCGGGAGATCAACTAGAAAGGCATCTTAAAACAATCATTGAATAACCATTTTAATGTCAATTTTCGTTTTGGCCATTAAGGGAATTAACATTAAGGTGTAAAGTGAGGGTAATAGGGAGATTAGAAAGATAGAGTGTCCTTTTGGTACAAGCACACAACTAGCACTTAAAACAGAGAGTTGGGGGGAGATTTGAAGCACATTGAAGAAGGAGACTAGAAGGAGTCAAGGAGGAGGGCACGTTGCTAAATCAAAAGACCAAGGTTTTTGGCAATTGAGCAAGGAATTCAGGTTAGAGGAGTTGCTTATCACGTTTCTTGATTTTAAATTCATAATTTTGAATTGTATGATAAGCATGAATGTATTGTGCACGTGATTTTCTAGACTAGGATAAGTTTCTGGAAATTTTCCAAAAACTGCCTGGCGGACCTTCAAAGCCACCAAATGACTCATGTTAAAAAATAATCCAGTTTCTAGGTTTCTATTAAGAACCGCCTAGCGCTGAAGAGTTGCCTCCAGGTTATGCATGTTGGTGTTTTGTTCATGAAAAACAATGTTTTTCATGTTTTCGCGCAACAGGAACCGTCGAGCGCTAGTTTCATATCGCTAGGCGCCAGGTTCCTGACATCTGGGCGCTGGGCGTCACAGATTTTTCTAGTCTACGTAGTTTTTGTAAATTTGTGTTTCCCGATTCGTTAACCGTCCGATTTAGGTAAAATTTTTACAGGTGATCCATAACATGATATTCTTTACTTTGAACAGTGGAGATTTTGTTTGCATGTCTCTAGCTTGAGATATATGTTATGCATGATTGCTGGTTTGGAAGCCTTTAAAGTGCATGATCATGTAGGGATGATAAATTATGGGCTTGACATAATGCATGGGAAATTATTATAAATGAATACATTTCTATTGTGGGATTCATATGTATGAAATTATTGCCATGTGAAAAGGTTAAATTTTGGTTTGTATGCGACATTCAAGAGAATGTTACAACTAATGTTTGAGTTATTTTGTAAAGTTCATGAGTTGGATGCATATTGGATTTTGATTTTGAGTACCTTATAACATGAATGGTTCGTATTAAACCAAGTATTGGCAAGGTATAAATGCATGAATCTTTGTGTAAAAATATATGTGCTTGATTCTTATGACTTGAGAAATGTGCGTTCAGTTTTGGTATATGTATCAACATGTTGTTGGTGTTCTGGATTGCATGTGGGCTGAGTGGGTTCATTAGAACATGTTCTGGAGTGCCAAAAAACCAGTAGCATTGACGTTACTAATGTGGCACCAGCAGCATAGGGTAAGCTGCCAAGCGATAGTAGGTGCAAGTAAGCTCTGAGAGAAACACAACGCTAGGCGGTCTGTGTTGGAATGTCGCCTGGCGGCGCTTAGGCAACGCCATGCGATAACATGGAGGGCAGCGTGTTCTTTTAGCTTGTGTTTGTGTGTTTTAGATGTTGGACTTGGACCAGGAGATGCTTGATAGTGTTATGAACAAGTAGGTTCATGATTGGACATGAATGCGTGATTAATATGAGCGAGGAGGTTCATATTAATGATGCTCTCATGTGAGGATACGAAAGGGAAGGTTCGTTTCGTGCTCACACTTGAGGAGTTGCTACGAGTGGGAAGGTTGGTAGCTGGATGGATCACGCGTGTTGGACTACGGGCGGGGAGGTCCGTAGAATTGGACTACGAGTAGGGAGGTACGTAGAGGTTGTACCACAAGCGAACATGCTCGTGGAAGCATGATATATCATGTGTTCATGGTCAAGTATTTGTATGGTGTTCTTGGAATTGTAGTTTCATATGCATAAATTATTTTTGGATATTTTAACGTTTGTTGATGCAGTTGAAGTTAAGATTAAGCTTATTTAAAGGTGGGAAAATAAATTGATTGAAATTACAAAACAC
>Ga0099823_1007334_pt1 | contig 11187 bp, 6 predicted proteins | sample CowpearedBW_FD_76831 | JGI IMG/M metagenome (GOLD analysis project Ga0099823, IMG submission 76831) | Root nodule microbial communities of legume samples collected from California, USA - Cow pea red BW | ecosystem: Host-associated > Plants > Roots > Nodule | place: USA: California | collected... | reverse complement strand
TTTAAAAAAAATATATTCACATCTAAAAAACTTAGAATTAAAATTTTAGAGAGGATTTGAATTAGTTGCTACCATTAAATTTCAACCGTGTTTCCGAAGATGATTGATCTAAAAGATATGATGGTGTTGGAGAATTGATTCCGGTGCAAAAATAATAAATCAACGTGAATTTTTTACCTTTTAATTAATTTTGAAAACTAAATATATACTAATTTTATATTAGAAAATCAATTCTGACCAATTTTACATCACTTTGATATAGAACCAAACACACATTTAGTCTATCACTTTCAACTTAAAATTTGAAGATAATGATCTTACAAGTCTTTTTCTTAGTATTCCATTTTTTTCATTTTTATTTAATTTAATATTTATATTTGTACTAAATTTTCAACAATTGTGTTCTTTACATTACATTGATCATTGTTGAAGTATCATTTGATGAGCACTTATAATTTTCCAAGGTTTTCATTTTCAATTTGGTTCCTACTAAGTACAAACCTAGTGAGAGCTAAGAGTTAGAGATCCCTTTTCCAAGTTGCATGAAAATGCACAAACCCAGCAAAAGAGACTTCAAGTGGACACTTTTCTTACACCTAAACACCTTTTCTCATTCATTTTGGCCTTTTATGTTTCTCCATCCTCTCTTCACCCTTTCCCCCAATTCCACTTTCCATTTCTCTCTCTTCCAACACTGTCAATTCATTACACAGGTTTATAAACTCTGATTATAAACATATCTGCTTTACATAATCAAAACCATTCTAAATGCATCTTTTGCATCATTATAAAAGCCATTTACATTATTAGTACACTTTAATGATATTGTATTCATCACTTCAGAGAACTAACACAAAATGAGTCATTACAGTACATGGAGTTTCCTTTTACCAAAAAGCCTCCAAACTGTGACATATACTCAGTGGTTGAAGGAGTTTGAATTCAATGATAGTTCCAAAGTTCTTAAACATCTTATAACTTATATTAATTTAACACTATTCTCATTTTTACCTAAGAAAAAAAGGTACATATAAGTTGTCACAGTTTTGATATAGAAGAAGTACTTGTATACTAAAAGTATTGAAAATCTTTTCCATACACACCCCATAGAGAACAGTTTTTGTTGTCTGCCTTTAAATAGAGCAAGTTTCTCCAAGCCCGCCAAGTTAGAATCAGATATTGCTCTTTCTTTTCTTCTCTTTTCTCTCTCTTTCTTCTTCTTCTTCTTCTTGTGTGATCAATGCCACAATGTTGCTGAAACATTCTCACCCTTTTGCCTCCACTTGCCATGGAAAGTCACACTCATAAGAGGGGTGAAGATATGGGTGTTGGTGGTGTTATGAGTTGTAAAAGGTTGCTTCTTGGAGCATTGCTATCTTTAGGAGTCATCTGGTTTATGTTTCTTGCTATCTCAGTGAACCGACAAACCAAAAGAACAGTGATTGCTCCAATGAATGTTGTCTCCAAGCATTTGAAGTTGGTCAGCATGCAGAGGCATGTCTTGCATTCATCAAATTCTAGACTCTTCATAGTGAGCAAAAGAAGAGTGCCAAATGGACCTGATCCAATACACAACAGGTACAACATTTGTGTTTTTTCTGAAATGCTTTACGATGATGCTTTTGTTCATGTAATTTGTTGCATGGTTTAAACAATGAAAAGAAACAATTTTTCTCAAGAACCTTCATTCATGCCCTCTGATTAGACTCAGCTAGTTGTTACTTTTCTGCATTCATCTTAGTTATTTGGTGTGAAACTGAAGCATGAAGTGCATATCTTCAAACACATGCTTGAAAAAACATGAAACAAAACAAAAACATGTTTTAGTTTTACTGATACATTGATTCATGTCAGATCATGAAAATGAAGGAAGAAGCAGCAGACATTGTTGGAGTTAATTCATGATCCATTTGATTTGATTCAATTCATTAGGACTTAGCTAAAGGGGGAGCTGAAGCATGATTTTTCACTCTTTATGAAAAGCTCCTTTAACTAACAATCTTTCTCTTATTTTCATGAGAAACCAAAAAAGACATCGGGTGAAGAACTGTGCCACTTTAGTTATTGGGGGAAAAAAGAATTGGGTGCCTCCTTTTCCTTTCTATGGAAAGCTTGATTAATTTATTGGAGGATCATGAACTACTTTTAACCTTATTTGCATAAAACAATCCAATTCATGTCTTATTTGAAATTGGAATTTTGCTTCCTATTGATGATGATGTTATTGTTAAATGTTTTGAGGACCCTTTATGATGATGATCATCACACTGTTGCACTATGCACTGCACAATTCTACCGTACCTTGGAATTTCATTTCATTTCATTTCATCTCTCATATTCTGAACTATTATTCAGGAGAGCAGTGAAAAGCAGAGAGCCACCTACACAAGCATGAGCATTGCATTGTGAAGTTCCAAAGCAAGTTTGAGGTCAAATCATAGAAGAAATTTTGCTATTCTCTTGTGGAAGAAGAATTCAGAGTGTGTTCTTATAAGATCATGTTATGATTACTTGTTACATAGTATGATTGCAAGTGCTTTTGAGGTTCTAAGTGTGATCCTTAATGTTTTCTATTTTTTTTTTCTTTCTTCTCTTTGAAATGTACCCTTTTGATGGTGTTGTAAATCAAGAACTTAGGAAATGAAGTAACCAAATTTTGGATGCAATCCAATTTTCTCATCATTCTTATCCTAAAAACTACACGTGAGAATTGAGAAAGACTACCCTTTTCAACACTATTTACTTTTTCCCCTTATTTATGGAAAGAAAAAAAAAACTTTTTCCTAGATTTATTTAGATTTTTGGATATGCTGTGGGAAAAAGAAAAAAGAAGAGAAAGCATTTGTAATTTTTGGATTATTTGGAGCAGTAGACAAGAAGAAAGGCCAAGTCTCCATGCATCATATTATTAGTTAGGTTTTAATTTTTTTAAGTAATCTTGGGGAATTCCTTTTATGGTGGCACCCTCTTTCAAGTGCCTTGTGTTCAACAAAGCACTTTCCCTAATTTAAAGTTCATACATATAAACAATTCCTTTTCATTTCCCTTTTTACCTTCATCAATGCATCAAAATAAACATGGCTTCTCTTTGCCCTGCCATGTGGACCATATAGTGATGCCACTTAGTTAATATTTAAGATCACACAAAATAAAACATATACATAGGGCTCTAAAATAGACCCTATAATAGCCTCAAGTATAGGAAGGTTCCTACTGCAATATTTGTCTAGTGCCTTCATAATATTTTCTTGGTTACACTAAACATCTTTCTGTCAAATCCTACACAAATGTTTTTTTTTAGTTTCATTTTTTCGAAGATCAGAAAGAGATTATATAAACGTGATCTGAACTAACTTTATATAAGGAATTGACGTCATTTTTCTATTGAAAATCGGTTTTTTTATCAGTGAATGTTAGTTGGTAATTTTGTTAGTGGAGAAGTTGAACTCAGAGTATCTCTCGATCTGTCTCTCTTTTATATACTTCAAATCAATCTTATATCTTTCAAATATTAGTGAAAGTTGAACCTACAACCTCTCGATTTTTTTTATCAGCGAATGTTAGTTGGTAATTCTGTTAGTAGAGAAGTTGAACTCAGAGTATCTCTCAATCTGTCTCTCTTTTATAAACTTTAAATCAATCTTATATCTTTCAAATGTTAGTGAAAGTTGAACTTACACCCTCTCTCACTTTTTCAACCGATTTTTACTACTAGACTAACTTAATAACTTTAAAATATTAGGTTTATAGACCTTCGTATTCAACTTTATCATTTTTACCTGGTGTGGAACTCATACTGATACTTGTTCTGAGCTATTTTTCATTAACATTAATGTGATGGATTATAGATGAATGGAATTTCAGAGATTTTTGCAAATTGAGGTATGACACTAAAGGCAAATAAATAAGCAAAGGAGCAATCCCTGGGTGGTGCTTTTTCTTTTTATGTTTGCTTTTTCATTGTGGTGTGATTTTCTATAGATTCGAGAAGGATGTGACTTGGTCGAAAGTAAGTGAGATTGAAATTATGAATCTGTTTGATTTTTGTTCCTCCATTGCATGGGAGACAGATTCTCACCCCTGCCAGTGTTTGTTTCTCTTTCGCAGATGAGTCTGCTCAATTGGATCACAATCTCTCTTTCTTTACCATTTATCAAACACCTTCTGGATCTCTAAGGGGGTCCCATTTCTCCTTTGTTTCAATTTTACTTACTATTTTTAGTATTTTATTATGGAAAATTATTTTTTTACTATTAAATTTTGACAATTTTTTCTTACAATCTTAGGTATCATCTTTTAAGTGATTTTTTCATTTTTTCTTTTATCTCATTCTTAATATTTCAAAACCACTTAAAAGATGACTCATGTTGTAAGAGAAAGTTGTCAAAATTTAGTAGTCTAAATATCATTCTCCTTTTAGGTGTCATCTTCTAGGTGGTTTTCCATTTTCTTTTTCTCATTTTTAATATTTCAAAATCACTTAAAAAATGACACCTCATGTTATAAGAGAAAATTGTCAAAATTTAGTAGTCAAAATATCATTCTCTTTTTATTATTTCACTTCCACAGGAAATACAAAATAAATAAAGTATGTCTGATAGAAAATAATTGGAAATCCTACATACATAATCGAATTATAAGATACCAGCACAAGCTTCACACACATGTGTCTCTGATTTTTTAACTTTCAAGAGAAAAATAAATTGAAAGTAATAATATAAAGTGTCTGAATATTAGAAAAGAAACTACAAATATAACTAAAAAAAGTTAAATACGTGACAATCTTAGAAAAAAAAATTAATATAGTTGTTATTATTGAAAGTTAGTTAATTTAAAAAGTAAAATTGAAATCATGAAACATGTACTATAAAAGAAAAGAATCTTCTTTTTATACATACATATATATATATATATATATATATATATATAGATAAATTGATGTAAATGTCACGTCTGAGACAACTATTAGTTTTGGTAAAATTAATTTAAGTTAAAATTCTACTATTTTAATAAAAATAAAAAACAAGTTATATTAATAAAGATTATTTTTTTTCTTATTATTAAAATTTTTTTCTTTCTTAAACGAAATTATATATTATATCATTTCATGTGAAGTTATTTTGTTTTATTTTTAAACTAAATTATATACTATTTTGTTCCTACACTTTATAAAAATAATGTAAAACATTATTTACAACAAACAAACGGTAATTGAAGTACCGTGAACTATAATATTGTAAAATGTGTTGAAAATAATATTTTATATAACCTCTTATAAAATATAAAATATAAGAAGAAAATAGATACATAATTTAATTTAAAGACCAATAAGAAAATAGTTTGAAAAAAAAAACATATTTAATATTAAAGTAATAAGAAGAATCTTTGATTAAAAAAATGAGGACCTTCAATTGTTTATTTATTTGAATTGAAATTTTCATATTCCTCCCCTCATAATACGCCACACAGGGTTCAAAGTCATTGATATAATCATTTTGTTCAAGAACATTGCTTTGCTTGATTGGAATGATCCACATAAGTTGCCATCATCCTTTACTTTTCTAAACTATGAACATTGACCCAATAATTTTCATTTTATTATTTGGAGAATTTAGACAAAGGAAATTCCTCCACACCAAGTTAGATTGCATAAATTATTTTATATATTTTATCTAAAAACCTTTCAATTTATTTATTTATGAGAAACTCATATCTTAATATAAAACTGATTGATGACTTTTTTTTATCTTATTTTAATAAATTACTCGGTCAAAAGTCTTCAAACGACAACTGTTTTAATAAAGTATAAATTCAGCTGAGACATAAACATGATTTGAATCAACGACACATGTTGACCTTTCAAAGTTTCGTATAAATTTAAATAAAAAATCCAATTCATCACGCATTCCAATACAAGCTAATAATAAATAATAAATAATAAATAATCTTAATCCTTACAAAATTTTCATCTAATCTTCTTATTTACTAGAGAATTTATAAAAACTATCATTAACATAATTTTTTTTTTCTCAATGGTTCAAGGAACTAAATCTTCCACAATGACATTATCACTACATGAGATCTCAACCTTATGAGATCATGCAACTTAATGCATTATAGAATAAATGAAGAGTTTAATTAAGGGTTTATTCATCATCATTATTATGAAATTTGAGTTTTGAGTCTGAGTTTTATAATATTGTCTTCTACCGAACATTAAAAATACATTGATATTAGTACTGTAAAAATCTTTATAGCATATTTTGAAACATAATAATCATTGTTCATTGTTCATCAGTGTATTTTTTAAAGCATAACAGAGGAATCACACACAAAGACTCAGCAGAGAATCCAATTTGATAATTCACTACAAATAATAAATCATTCTAAGATCCATGTAACAACAAACATGAAGTGTTGAAATGGCCACCTAGGAGTATTTTTACTCAAACAGAAATCAAATGCTTCAAACTTTCCAATCAATTAGATGTAGATGATGAACATAACATCATGAGATGTCTTTACAGAGGACAAGTAGATGATGATGATGATGTCCAATGTTTTTGGTCTTGAGGACATGTTTATATATATTTTTGAGGATTAAAATCCGAGGTATATATTCCAAACATCTTGGACGGACATCATCAGAGAGATTGCATTTGGATACAACAAACAGTGAAACAAATAGATCTCATAAAATCTAACCTATCAGAAAATTTATTATATCATACAATACAACTAACTATACCTGATTGATTAGGGTCTGACCTCACCCATGGAGGAAATGCTCAAACAAACCATAAAACATTAGCACCATCCGAGAACAATCTCCACTCTGATTCACATAGCAGTTCAATGACGACAACAATCTCATCATCATCATCAACAACCACTACGCTGCCTCGTTTTCTGGCTTACCAAAGATCAAGGGAAAATCATCATCATGTTCAAAGAAACTCTGATCTTTGGATAACCCCTTTAGGGAATGATAAACCTGGTACATAGACCACCTATCTTTGGGGCGAGAAACCACACAATTCAAAGCAATTTTCAGAAACTGCAGAATCTCCTCATCATGTCCCCTTCCACATATGGCTTTATCAATGCAATCCTTAATCCTTCCCAAACCAGAATGCATGTTCACCCAATCCACCAAGCTACCCTTGAACTCTTCATCCCCATTGCTAACATCAAGAGGTTTTTGCCCTGTCACCAACTCCAAAAGCAAAACACCAAAACCATACACATCCCCTTTCAATGAAGCAACCAAAGTACTAGGATATTCCGGAGCTATGTAACCAATCTCCCCCAAATCTCCATTCACAAAACTACCATTTGAGTCTGAAGCCATGAGCCTTGCAAGACCAAAGTCCATCAAACGGGCATCAAACTCTTCATCAACAAGAATCACATTGGAGCAGATGTTCTGCTGTATGATGGGAGGGTGGCAACCATGGTGCAGCCATGCAAGCCCTCTTGCAGCTCCTAACCCAATCCTGAACCTCATCAACCAATCTAGCACCCCACCATTCTTGTGCAACAAGGAATACAAAGTTCCATTAGACATGTGCTTGTAAACCAGCAACTTTTCCTCCTCCACCACACAGTACCCTAACAGAGGAGCCAAATTTGGGTGCCTAACCTGCCCCAACCGGTTCATCTCCATCCCAAACTGCTTCTCCCCAATCCTACAAGCACTCAACCGCTTCACTGCAAGCGTGGAACCATCTGGGAGATCAGCCTTGTACGTTGTCCCTGTTCTTGTCGCAAAAAGAACATTCTCCCCACTGAAATTATGGGTAGCAGCCATCAAATCCCCCAATTTCACCTTCACAATAGGCTTCTGAAAGAGACTGACTTGCACAAGCTTATACCCTCTTAGCCTCAGAGCCCAATCACCAGCAGCACCCACACTAGAACCAACCCCATAACCCTTCTTCTTCTTCTTCCCACCCAAATGATACCACCACCAGAGACCAAAAGCCAGCAACAATGATGCAGCAGCACCAAACACCCCTGCAGCAATGATAATAGCAAGGTTCTTCTTACTCATCCCACCACACTTGGATCCGAGAGGACCCCCACATAACCCACTGTTCCCCTCAAAACCCTCCCTTTCAAACCCATGAAAAAACTCTGGGATTGTCCCACTGAGCCTGTTATTGGCCACAGAAAACTTCTTGAGCCTACTCAAACTCCCCAGCTCAAAGGGGATTGACCCAGAGAGCTGGTTATCCGACAACATCAACTCATTCAAATATGAACAATTCACAAGTGTGGGAGGAATAGGCCCCGAGAGTTGATTACCAGACAAATCTAGAGAAACCAGAAACGGCATCCACTTGCAGATCTCGTGCGGGATCTCGGAGGAGAAAGAATTTGAAGCAAGATTCAACCTTTGAAGGCTCTTCCCACAGTACTTCAAAGCCTCGGGGATCCGACCCGAAAGTTTGAAATCTTGGAAGTCCAAACTCAAGACCCGGTTCTCCCTTTGGTTCCAGCATGTCACACCCACGAAGTCGCAGATGAAACCCACGGTGGTGTTCTCGAACCGCCACAGGGCGAGGTGACCCTGCGGATCCGAAAGAGCTTCTTTGATGCCACTGAGACATTTAACATCGTCCTCGACCTGCGACGAAGCGAGAAGCGCGTGAAACCCCAACAGGGTTAGCAGAAAGAAGGAAGAGGAAAACGTGTTGCTGCGATCCATGGAGGGGAAAGGAGGTTGTGGGGTGAGGGAAAGGTTTGATTTTTATGGTGGGGTTTTGGTCTAACACTGTTGGAATGGTGCCATTGACTTGTGGGGTGTGAGAAAATGCAGAGATAAAAAGTGCAGAGAGATAAATGAGTGGAAGATGGTTAAAAAAAAGAAATTTTTGGTGTTGTTTTGGAGCTGTGTATGCATATACAGTGAGATTTGGTGATTGAAAAGAGCTTCTTTGACTGAAGATCCTGATTGGGAGAGGTTGTTTGACTGTGGTTTTCATCCATTATCAATGAATGCCAATGGTTTAGTTTGGTTTATAGATAAATTTATTAACAAAAATCTTACTTAATTAAATCCTCTCTAAATCACTACAATTTATTATAAATAACTAATTTTAAGTGCACCTTCTTCTTGTTTTAACTGATTTTCTCATTTATTTGTCTTTTTTCAAAGGCAAATAAAACAAGTTGCCAACCTCACTACATACATTTTTTAAGGTAATTTTGTTTTAGGTATTAAATGTGAACATATGTTAATAAGAAGGTAACGAGGATTTAACGTTAAAGTTACTTAATGTAGTGTCTTGTGCTAGATTTGTTTTTAATGTGATTTAATATTATTTTCTTACTTCTTTAGTTTTTCATCTAATAATCAATAATATATCTTGTTGCATAACTTCATTTTATAGTGCAATGGTTCTTTTTAAGACATGTTACATATGAAATATGTCTTGTGTTAGATTTATGTTCAACATGGATTAAGATGGTAAATGATATATTATCTCTTATTGAGTTTTCATCAAATCAAAATTTCGTAAGATCTTAATATTTGTTTGTCTTTTAGCTCCATATTTTTAGATTATCTCATGTTAAATTTACGTTTTTAGAAAATGTGATATAAATTATATATTAATGTGTAATTTTATTTGTAATTAGATAGTTTTATATAATTATTTAAACATAATTTCATGAGGTATGATAAGTTTGTAAAATTCTTACGAATTATCTTAAAATTATATTAACCATAATTTTGATGAAATATTAAAAATAACAGTTTGTATACTGTTCATAATCATTAAACTCGTAATATTATTTAAGTTAGACTTATCAATAATAGAGTGGACTAGTTTGCTTTAAACGCCTAACATTTATTTATCATTACAATTTAAGATCTACCTTATTTGCATTGTTGTATTTTATAATTTTTGTTTTCCATTTTATGGTACAAGTGATAATCTATATATTTTTAATTTATATTGCATTCACTAAATTTATTTTATTAAGTTGTTAAATAATTTTTTTTATTTTCTTAACTTATTTTAATATTCAGATGTATTTTTAAAAATCGCACATGAAGAAATTTTAGTCGAACATTAAATAGACCTAACCTAGGCGAACTCAAAAGTGTGTTGGCTTACAATGAATCAATAAATTGGACAGACTCAATTTAATAGCAACTGGTCCAGACCTTTATGAATGTGAATGTGAGGAAAAAAAGTACGTGATTTATTATTTATATTTACATAAATAAATTATTAAAATATAATTACTAGAACGAACAAAAAACTTTGAAGAGAAAATGTTCATAGTGAATTTGGTGTCATCCTTTTTTATTGCAAAGTTATTAAATTTTGGACTTAGGGAGGAAAATCTCAAAGTAAGCAATTTTTCTATTAGAAATAAGGGTGGTAATATGGGTCGGACTTTAAAAAAAAAAAAAATGATAAGATTTCGATGTTTAACAAATTTATAAATTTTAACACAAATTTAGAAATTTTAATAAATTCATAAAATTAAGTAAATATTTTGAAGAATTTTGTGATAAATTAATAATTCAACATTTTTATCATATTCATATTCGTACTTTGATATACACGATGTATTATTCAAACTTGAGCACATTCAAAAATACATAACACTTGTCTTTTTTACTTTTCACTCATACGAAAATTTGGAACATAGAAGTTGAGAAAGAAATTAACCAATATACATAAATACAATTTTTTATTTTATTTTTTTATACGAGTCGCGATTGGCTCACGTGGATTACGAGTTATGCAAGTTGGATTTTGTAGGCCAACGGACTCAATATCTCGACTCACCCATATTTTTTTGGCAGGTCTACAGACCGGTCTACCGAACCAAATTCACATTATCACTCCTAATTAGAAAAAATACTAAAGAAATTGGACTTATATAGTTTGTAATTTTTTTATAATAATTAAAAAAAATGCATACATCTCGGTTATATTTTTATAGTTTAAATATTTACCTAAATAGACTTGGTTGTAACTGTTGTAATATGATTATAGTAATCATATATATAGTTTATAAGACTATAAATATTTGAGAAATTTTGTCTATATTTAAGAAATTATACTCAAGTGGGATTTGAATAATCTCATGTAATTATGTAATTATATAGTTATAAATATTCAAATATGTCATAGATTATGATTGTAAGTTCCTAATTGATTGTAA
>Ga0099823_1007328_pt1 | contig 11191 bp, 6 predicted proteins | sample CowpearedBW_FD_76831 | JGI IMG/M metagenome (GOLD analysis project Ga0099823, IMG submission 76831) | Root nodule microbial communities of legume samples collected from California, USA - Cow pea red BW | ecosystem: Host-associated > Plants > Roots > Nodule | place: USA: California | collected... | reverse complement strand
TATATATATATATATATATATATATATATATATATATATATATATATAAATCCATTTTGATAAAGTACTACAACAGCGATAAAGTGTGTATATACTTTATATATATATATTTTAAAAGTGTTTGAAAGCAATTATAGAACTAACACATAATTTCTCACGTACTCGTGGAAACAGATATTTATTATTTTCCTACTTTTGGGCATTGAGAATAATAAATCGTGTTACCAAATTATTTCCAAACATGGTTATTATTCGACTAAGTTAAAAAATTGTTTTAAATGAAATATCAGAAACAAACAGTGACGTTTTTTTTTACTACATATTCTCCGCATTAGATTAAAAGAAATCACGAAGGTTTATGAATCTCATTATTTATTTAATAATCTCACTGTAATTTATAATTTATAATGAGATTTAATTGCTGAGTCTCACCATGTGATGACGTACGAAGCATGCAATGAAACATGGTAGTCAGAAAGGAATGTCAAAATAGAAAGATTGTTGCAGTAATTTGTGGTTAGTAAAAGGATACACACAAAATTCAAACGGAGATTTTATTCTTTTAGAAGAAACAAATAGCGAAGGCTCCGACAACAACAACAACAGCACCGAGGGGGTCTCCGAGAAAGGAAGTGTGACACAAAACACAATCCTTGATTTCCAATTCTACGCTGCAAACAATGGATCCCCGTCAGCTCTGATTCACGCCCTTTACACGCTACCCTGTAAGTTATCATTTTTCTTATTTTTCTTCCATTTTAATTCTCAGCATTTCTTTGGGGTGCCATTGTATGAATTTAAACTTCAACGTAGATTTAAGGAGGACCGGGCTGTAGAAGTTCGTTTAATTCAAAATGGGTTGTGTTGTGTCATTGATTTGATCATTGTTACCATGCCAATCAAATTGTCTATGGAACGGGTTCAATGAGAAGGGTCAGATTTCATGGTAGATCTAATGTTTTATCAACTTCGTGTTATGGGTTTAAAGTTGGATTACGGTTCCATCTGGATTGATCTCCATCCTCAACTACTTCACTTTTTTCATAAATTATCTTTCTTTATCTGAATGTGTATCTTTTGCGCCACTAATATGATATTTCTATGAATTGTTCTTTTTCAGAGAGAAAAACGCCTTTGAAGTTTCAGCTCACGAATGAAATATTTGATTTTGAGTGAGAGGAACCAAATACACGTTCATCAATGTCTAATCTACCCGATTCAACGAGGAGTGTGGCTGTGCAACTTATTTTCTTATTTATTTTTAAGCATGAAAAACACAGTAACCAAATTGCTGGATTTTTTTTTTTGGTGATGGAGAAGGTTACTGTTGATTATAATTTTTCAATTGAGATATAATGTTAATCTGCTACTGATCTGTGTTGCAGGCCAAACATTTTGTGCTGCTGAAAGGCTTGAAAACGTTGTTTAGTTTGCTTTGAATTCAGTGAGTCATTTTCTTTGGGATAAGTTCTTTATTGTATATGTATAACTGAAAATATTTTATACGTCCTCTCTCTTCCTAAATGTGTTTGCATGTGTGTTTATTGTTTGTATGGATAATATTTTCACCGTGCATGCTCTTCCTTTCTTCCTTCACAAATCTCTCTAGAGTTTTACTGGGTACTTGTGTTGTGTTTCATATGTATTTAATTTGCATTTGATTTGAATTTGGATTATTTGTGTTACAGAATATTGATGCTTGATTGGAGTCATTAACACGTGGGAGTCCTTCTCACTCTATTGATTGTCTCTTTCTACATTGTCTTTGTTAGGGCCTTTGTTCTTCTCATTCTCAGCATTCTTTTAATAAGTGAGAACCTGATGCTTTCGTCAAAATAAGATACCAAAAGATGCAAATGCAAACTGGTGTTAATGTGGTAGAGGATCAATATGAGCAATGTGAGGCTGGATATCCAAACAAAACTGCTATAGCATGCATGATAAATGCAGAGATTAGTGCTGTGTTGGCAGTTATGCGAAGAAATGTTAGATGGGGAATTCATTACATTTCAGATGATGATCAATCCGAGCACTTCCTTGTTCAGTCATTAAAGACGTTGAGGAGGCAAATTTTCTCATGGCAGAATCAATGGCGTGCCATCAACCCTGCCTTGTATCTCCAGCCTTTTTTGGATGTGATACGATCAGATGAAACTAGTGCGCCTATTACTGGTGTTGCTTTGTCATCTGTTTACAAAATCTTAACTCTAGATGTGATTGATAAGCATACTGTCAACGTTGGGGATACCATGCACTTGGTGGTTGATTCCGTCACTAGTTGCAGATTTGAAGTGACTGATCCTGGATCAGAAGAAGTGGTATTAATGAAGATTTTGCAAGTTCTTCTAGCTTGTGTTAAAGGTAAAGCATCTGTAATGCTGAGTAACCAACACGTTTGCACCATAGTGAACACTTGTTTCCGAATAGTTCATCAAGCAGGAACCAAAGGTGAGCTGTTCCAACGAATAGCACGGTACACAATGCATGAACTGGTTAGGTCTATATTTTCTCACCTTCAGAACTTTGACAACACAAAGTGTGGATTCATAAATGGGAGCGCTACCTTAAAGCAAGTGGTATAAGATTTGTGTTTCCTTTGACCTTTTTGGTTGCATTTCACACTTGTTGATGCGATTAATTTGCCAGTTATAAAAAAATTGAAAGGAAAATTCTATTCTGGGCCGGATAAAATTTCTTATTTGCTCAAAAAAAATTGCTATTATAAGTTTTCCCAGTCTACAAATATGAAATTGTTAAAAAAGAAAATATCCTTAACTTCTTCTTATGTTACTGCATATTATTTATGTAAAATTTCAATTTCCATTAATAGGGATTAAAGAAGGTCAAGTAAATGACTACGAAATCTTTTAGGTAGATTATCCGAAACTTATCGGGAAAGAAGGAAAAATGCTTGCAATAACGTATGTTAATAAAATAAAATCTGGTGGGGGTGGGGTGGGGGTCAAGGAAGAAGCAAAGTATCTTTGCTTGAGATGCATATATTTTATATTTAGTTAGGGGTAGATATTTGTCTAGTATATTATTAAACTTTCAAATGCCAATATTGTATAGTCAAATCTATATTCTCTCAGTTCAATTGTCCTGCTGCCATAAACAACCTGAATTTTTAGACTTAGGACATGCATAAACTTGAAATTAAGTAATGATATACATATAGTGTTTTTGCAGACCAATGGACTAAATAATGACCATGCTTTGGCAAGCAGAAAATTGGAAAATGAGAGGCTTAATTCTGCACGTGATGCTCAACCATTGTCTACAATCATTGCTTCCGGTGCTGCACCTGTTGGGGCAGCAAATGCAGTGGATGAAAACACAGCTATTGCTAGCAGTGGCAATGAAACTGATCCACACGAATTACTGCTCATGACTGATGGGGTTCCCTGTATAGTGGAAATATTTCACTTCTTGTGTTCTTTGCTGAATGTCACTGAGCATATGGGAGTGAATCCTAGATCAAACACAATGACATTTGATGAAGATGTGCCTCTTTTTTCATTAACTTTGATTAATTCGGCCATAGAGTTGGGAGGGCCATCCTTCCGCCATCATCCAAGACTGCTGTGTTTAATCCAGGATGAATTATTCTTCAATCTTATGCAATATGGTTTATCAATGAGCCCTCTTGTACTTTCAATGGTGTGTAGCATTGTTCTCAATTTGTATCAACATCTTCGTCAAGAACTCAAGTTACAGCTAGAAGCATTTTTTTCTTGCGTAATTTTGAGGCTTGCACAAAGCAAATATGGTGCATCATATCAGCAACAAGAGGTTGTGATGGAAGCACTTGTTGATTTTTGCAGGCAAAAAACATTCATGGTGGAGATGTACGCCAACTTTGACTGTGACATAAGTTGCAGTGATGTCTTCGAAGATATTGTTAATTTGTTGTCCAAAAGTGCATTTCCTGTGAACAATCCATTATCTTCCATGCACATTCTTTCCTTAGATGGTCTTATTGCTGTAATGCAGGGAATTTCCGAAAGAATAGGTAGTGAATCTTTAAGTTCAGAACAATCTCCTGTGAATTTTGAGGAGTATACACCATTCTGGATGGAAAAGTGTGACAGTTTTGATGACCCAAATGATTGGGTTCCTTTTGTCTGCCGAAGAAAGTACATAAAGAGAAAATTAATGATTGGAGCTGATCACTTCAATCGGGATATTAAGAAAGGTCTAGAGTTTCTCCAAGGAGAACATCTTTTGCCTAACAAACCTGATTCCGAAAGTGTTGCCTGCTTTTTAAGATACACAGCTGGGTTAGATAAGAATTTCATTGGTGATTTCCTTGGAGATCATGATGAATTCTACATTCAGGTTCTTCATGAATTTGCTAAGACATTTGATTTCCATGATATGACCTTAGACACAGCCCTACGTGTATTTTTGGAGACTTTTAGGCTTCCTGGAGAATCACAGAAGATACACAGGGTGCTTGAAGCTTTCTCTGAGAGATATTATGAACAATCACCAGATATCCTAGCTAACAAGGATGCTGCTCTCGTGTTATCATACTCAATTATATTGCTTAATACAGATCATCATAATGTGCAGGTCAAAAAGAAGATGACAGAAGAGGATTTTATCCGAAATAATAGGCTTATAAATGATGGCAATGATCTACCTCGAGAATTTCTGTCAGAGATTTATCATTCAATTTGTAAGAATGAAATTCGTACCACTCTTGAACCAGGCTTTGGATTTCCTGAAATGACCCCAAGTCGGTGGATTTCTCTGATGCACGAGGCAAATAAAACTTCTCCATACATTGTCTCGGATTCCCGTGCATACTTAGATTATGATATGTTTGTGTTGCTGTCGGGTCCAACAATTGCTGCCATTTCTGTGGTTTTTGATAATGCTGAAAGTAAAGAGGTATATCAAAGATGTATGGATGGATTCTTAGTTGCTGCTAAGATATCAGCCCACTATCATCTTGAAAATGTACTTGATGATCTGGTTGTGTGCCTCTGTAAGTTCATTACCATTTTGGATCCATTATCAGTTGATGATTCTGTCCTGGCCTTGGGAGATGACACAAAAGTAAGAATTGCAACTGAGACAGTTTTCACTATTGCAAATAGTTATGGTGATTACATCCGCACAGGGTGGAGGAATATTCTTGATTGTATTTTAATATTTTACAAGTTAGGCCTCCTTCCTCCTCACTTGGCCAGTGATGCAGCTGACGAGTCACGGATAACTACAGAAATTGGACATGGAAAATATAACTCATATTCTTTAGTTTCATCTAATTTTCAATATATTCCTCCAAAGAGATCCTCAGGATTAATTAGTAGGTTTAGTCAACTCTTATCACTTGGTTCTGAAGAGATACAATCAATACCGACAAAAGAACAGCTGGTTGCTCATGAGCAAGCTACACAAGCAATTCAGAAGTGTCACATTGATAGCATATTCACTGAGAGTAAATTTCTGCAAGCTGAATCTCTATTGAATCTTGAAAGAGCACTCATCAATGCTGGATCTCAACATCTGAAAGGAAACAGAATACTTGAGGATGAAGAGTCTTCGGTTTTCTGCCTGGAGTTATTGGTGGCAATTACTCTGAATAACAGGGACAGAGTTGTACTTCTTTGGACGGGTGTTTATGAACACATATCCAATATTATTCAGTCAACTGTGATACCTTGTGCTCTGGTAGAAAAGGCTATTTTTGGACTTCTTAGAATTTGCCACCGCTTACTTCCCTACAAAGACAACATTACTGATGAACTTTTGAGGTCCCTGCAACTTGTCTTGAAGCTTGACGCACTAGTTGCAGATGCGTACTATGAGCAAATTACAAAGGAAGTCGGTTACCTTGTGAGGGCAAATGCTTCTCATATTAGATCTCAGTCTGGATGGTGGACTATTATAGCTCTGCTCTCAATCACTTCTAGACACCTGGAATCATCTGAGGCTGGATTTGATGCGCTGCTGTTCATTATGTCTGATGGAGCTCACTTGCTCCCTGCTAATTACTTTCTCTGTGTAGATGCTGCGAGACAGTTTGCCGAGTCTCGTGTGGGACCGGTAGATCGATCTATAATTGCACTAGATCTTATGGCAAGTTCTGTGAATTCCTTAGAAAAATGGTTGAATAATGCTAAGAAAGCTGCGAAACAACAGGAAGTGGAAAAGATGTTGCAGGATATTGGGGAGATGTGGTTTAGGCTAGTGCAGGGACTGGGGAAAGTATCTTTGGACCAGAGAGAGGAGGTTAGAAATCATGCATTGTTATCTTTACAGAAGTGCTTGAAAGGAACTGTTGGGACTCACCTCCCACGTGATTTGTGGTTGACATGTTTTGATCAAGTGATCTTCACTGTGCTCGAAGACCTGCTTGAAATTGCGCAGTCACATTCTCAAAAGATCTACCCAAATATAGAAGGAACACTTGTTATTGCCTTGAAGCTTATGTCTGAAATTTTCCTCCAGTTACTCCTAGAACTATCACAATTGGTGGCCTTCTGCAAACTATGGGAGGGTATGCTAAGCTGTATGAAAAAATGTGTGAAGATGAAAATTAAAGGAAGAAGAAGTGAGAAGCTTCAAGAGCTTGTGCCTGAGCTTCTGAAGTACATTTTGCTTGTTATGAAATCTGCGGACATACTAGTGGAGATTAATAATGGTTCGGGAGAAAATAGTTTGTGGGAGCTGACATGGCTACATATGAAGAATATTGCTCCCTCATTGCAATCTGAGGTGTTTCCTGAGCAAGATACGGAGCAGCTACAGCACAGACAGGTTAAAGCAGTTGAAAGTTTGGGATCTGATGCAAACATTTCTGATCCTTCAAATGAAAAAGAGGGCAAAGATGGAGTTGAGATCAGTTTATTCTAGCTGACAGTGCCTAAGCAACCTGAATTGGCTTTTCTGTGTCCCTCTGAACACCACCACAATCTTAGTCTAACCTTGATCAATTTTCATTTTTGTATCTTGAGGTTGTGCGGGTGTTATAGCTAATTATACAGTAGATGACATTATTAATGTGGTTGGAGCAGGTTGATCAGGCTAAGCATGAAGTGAAGTTGCCTGTTATTTGGTATTCTCTCTTTCTCATCATTGGCACAGGGACTTTTGGTTGGAGATGTGTTATACTACATAGATACATTATAAAGCATCAGTATTTCATTCTAGGTTGTACAGAACTCAAAACTATCTTTTTTTGTATTGGCTGGGACATGTATTTACCCTGTATGTTAGGTATGTAAACAACATTTTTTAGATGATCATAAATATACACACACATATTAAGATTATTAAGTGTACTTGGGAACAAGTGTTGTTATATTATATAGACTTTGGTTCTGTTTCTAAAGAGGGTCAAATCGTTTTTGGTTTAAGCAAAATTAATTTGCTTTTGATCAATGTATTCCCTTTTTCGTGCCACACTCAATTTCAACCACTGATAACAACCACTGATAAAATTGTGTTCTTTTTGTAGAACCATGAAACAGACACGGGATTTTACCCCGTTTAATAATTGTTTATGGAGATTGAATTTCAACAATTTAATTGATAGGTTAAAAGTTTGCATTAAATAAATTAAGTATATTAGTTTCATGTGAATTCCTTTATCAGTTAATATAATTTTTATATAAATATATTTATAGAAATATAAGTGAACCTAAAAATATAAGATTGCAAATTTATGAATGTTCATTTAAAAAATTGGTATATTATCATTAAAATAATATTTTACATTATTTAATTATATTTAAATTCATTTTAAATCATATTACTTTACAATATTACTTTTTTTAATCAACTTACTAATACGATTTTAATTTATTATGAAAATATTTTCTTTAATATTAATTTAATAATATTGTTCAATAATTTAATAGTTGTAATTAGGAAAAAGAGTACAAATCTATATAGTATTTTATATAAAAAGTATTTCTTTATTGATAAAAAAAAGTTATCATCGCTATACTTCTAAATTAATTAATATTATTATTTAAAGTCAACCACTTTATCATTATAAAAAAATTATAAATTTAGGCATCATTATAAAATATTAGCAAAAACACAATATTAATGTGTTTGTGTGTGCGTATTTTATAAATATATATGATATTATATTAGTAGGTGACGATATTGTAATATCGTTGTATTTTATAAATATATATGATATTATATTAATAGGTGACGATATTGTAATATTATTAAGTTAATGTACAAAATAAATTTATACTTATTAAAAATAAAGTAAAATCAATGAAAAAAATAATTATTAATGAATGAAAAATAACTATTAAATTAGTTTTTATAGAAAACATGTAAAAATAGTTATATATGGAGGTGTAGAGGGTGTCGTGTATGGAAGTGGGACGTGCTGGCGACTAGGTTAAATTTTGGGAAGGAAAGGAAAGTTTTATATTTAACTTTTTATTTTTTTTAACAAATTTTTAACTGAAAGGTATTTTGGTTGTTTAAATAAAGATTTGGAGGTGTAGGAAGCAATTATAAAGGTGCATGTAGAAATTGCCCCAATAAAGATTTTGATGACTTGGTGTGAGTCAAATATTGAATTAAGTCGGTCTAAGTTGAAAGGTTCATTAAAGTTTGTCTAAACTAAAAAATCAAATAAAATTAGCACAAGTTAAAATATCGAGTTGACTCAGTCTGGGTCGAGGTTGAGCCAAATCAACCTAGATCGAAGGTCGAATCAAGTTGATATGGGTAAAAGGTCGAACTGAGTTGGTTTTGTCGAAGAATCAAACTGAGTTAACCTTGATCAAGAATCAAAACGAGATGATCGATATGAAGGTCGGTACGAGTTAACCCGATATGAAGGTCAAGATGAGTCGTTTAGTAATCAAGCCTTCTAGTGGCTTATACTCTTTAGCTCGAACCGGGTCAGCTTAGGATGAATAACCAAGCTGAGTTGTCTTGGTGTGAAGTTTAATATGAATCAACCTATATTGAAGAATTAAGATGAGTTAGTCCAGGTCGAGAAACTAGGACGAGTTAGTCCTAGTTGGAAGTCAAGACAAGTCGCTCACGATAAAAAAGTTGAGATAAGTCAGCCCTAACCACAAGTCGACCATGATCGCAAGTCAATACGATTTCGATCGTGGTTGCAAGTCAAGACAAGTCAATCTAGATCGTAGGTTAAGACAAGTTCGTCCAAGTTAAGACAATTCGGGTATGGCTGAAATTTATGATGAGTGAGTCCTGGTTGAAGATAAAGCCGAGTCGACTCAAGTCAAAAGATTGAGCTGAATCATCTTGAACCTAGGGCCTAGTTGAGTTATCTGGGGTCCATGGTCTAGCTGAGTCAATACAAGCTCATGCTGAACTTAATTAACTCGAACCCAAGTTAAATTGAGTTGGTCCAAACTTAGGTAGAGTCAACATGAGTCTAGGTCAAGTGAAGTCGGACCAAGCCACTGAAGTCCATCTAGGCAATGTTGAGGTGAGGTGACTCAGACCCAAATTGATCCAAGTGAATCAAACATCAATCAATTTAAATCTAGATCAAATCGTTGCAACCCGTGTTTAATAAACTAATATTTAGATATATTAGACTTATCTCATTAGATTTAATTTAATTGATAATTATATTTGCTATGAAATTTGATCAAATTTAAATTGGATTTAAATTTTTTAAGTCTAGTTAATTTAATTAAAATGAATATAAATTATAAATCTCATCTATTTCATTAGATATAAATTAAATCTAGAGTGAATTTTGAAAATCCCAATATGCAGCCTTATTCCGATAATTTAGCAGAAATAAACAATCCTTACAAGTTCTCACGCTCTTGTATATATGGAGAGAAGTCAAAATAACTTTGAGATAGACAAGTATAGTTTATTTAAAGTTTATACGATATAAATAAAATTTGTCCTACAACTTTTACTTTTCATAATGTTAATTATTCACTCTCCATACATAGCAAAAAGTAATATTGATAAATATTTTTTAAAAGAAAAATGTGTCAATTTTCCGTGTACATTTTGGGTGTCAACATTTTGCGTAAGATAACTACTATGATTTAAACTAAAATCAGATAGATTTTCTTACAGTATAAATTTTATAAACAACATTAGAAAGTTAAGGGATATTAAAATGATTATAAAATAATATTTAGTATTTACTTATTATTACAGGCTACAGCAAGATAAATAAATAAATAAAATTTCCTTAGTTTTGGAGAGTCATTTCCTTTTCCTTTCTTTTCTTTTTCAAATTAGTTTACAGAGAGACGCAGTAAAGAATAGAAGACCGAAGATTCCGATGAGGATCAGTAGCAGTACGGAGTTCCGTCAAATTTTCCGCTGAATCGCCGAATAAAGCAAAAACTCGCAACTTTTCGATTCGCTGAGAGTAACGAGTGAGTGAGATTTTATGCTTTCTCTGGATGTTGCAATTTTGCCATTTTTTCAAATGCCCGGAATTTCATCTCAAATTGCTTGAATAAAAATGCTGGATCACATCAGATCTTCTTCTTCTGCACGTGCATTTCGAGTAGTTGAACTCTTGCACATGTGCATACTTGGGAATTAGGATTTGTGTGTGTATACTAGTGTTTTATACTTACATTTCATAGGGTAGGGTTACCTTGTGTGTTAGACATTTACATGCCGTGGAACTGAGTTGAATCTGAAGCGTTCTCAGTTTTGTGTTTCTTGTGTTTGTATTTCGTGCTTCTTTTTAAGTTAGGGCATTACTCTGTGCTGCCTGTAAGAATAATGTTGTATGGCGCTACAAAAATAGCTTACTAGTTCTCCTAATTCTCTATGGAAAAAGCAGAAAGCGTGGAGAAGCATTTAATTTTTTATTTAGGAAGTGGGAAGATTGGAAGGACAAAATAATTTGGTAAATAAATCTGGACTTTTTAGTCTTAATCAGAACAATTCTTGATTATTTGTTTTGTAGAAATCTGGACTTGTTATTTTTGTTGTCTCATTGTATTTCAGAAGACTCAGGCCTTGCTTGGATAAAATTCTCCATTAACATTTACAAAATAAAATAAGAAAAATTGCATGAGTTTTTTCTTGTGAGCTAAAATTAACTTATGCATAATTCAAATCAACTTCTGTTGAAGCTAATATAAGATTGTTTTGACATATTAGCTCGTGCATAAGCTAAGTTTAGCTTTTGGAAGAAACTTCATTTTAATTTCTTGTTTTTTTTTTTTTCTCTCATGAGTGT